>Ga0256826_1000757_pt1 | contig 19921 bp, 14 predicted proteins | sample CV79metaG_FD_185975 | JGI IMG/M metagenome (GOLD analysis project Ga0256826, IMG submission 185975) | Hydrothermal vent microbial communities from East Pacific Rise, Pacific Ocean - CV79 | ecosystem: Environmental > Aquatic > Marine > Hydrothermal vents | place: Pacific Ocean: East Pacific Rise...
AAAACTACTATGATATTGAGATTGGTCAAAACTACTCTGTTTTGTATCATCTTGAGATTCAACAATATAGCTAGGTTGAGACTTTTCAGGAATATCTTTATGAATAGGTTTATTAGAGATAGGTTCGGGTTTTGGAACTCGTCTTTGAATAATATTCAAATTTGAACCATCACTCTCTTTTGTCGTGATAGCATTCGTTTTATCTTCTTCAACTTTCTCAAATCCAGTAGCAATTAAAGTGATTTTTACAAAAGTTTCAGGCAAAGTTTCATCAGTTGTAGTTCCCATAATAATGGTTGCATCTGTATCAGCACTTTCATGAATAATTTCCATCGCACTATTTAATTCAATTAAAGGATAATTTGGGTGAATATTAAAATGAACTAAAATTCCCATTGCACCTTGAATTGACACATCATCAAGAAGTGGAGATTCAATCGCATTTTTAATAGCCTCATAAGCAGATTTTTCACCTTCCGCTTGACCCATTCCCATTAAAGCTAAACCTCGATGACTCATAACTGTTCGTAAATCTGCGAAGTCAAGATTAATATCATTTTCTCCACTAGATAAAATAATACCACTTGTTCCGATAACGGCACGAGCTAAAACCTCATCAACAATTCTAAAACTCTCTTTAATTCCTAAACTTTTATCTACAATTGAAAGAAGTTTATCATTTGGAATTACAACAATAGAATCACTCTCTTTTTTGAGTTCTTCAAGACCAGTTCTTGCAAGTCTATCTCGTTTTCCACCCTCAAAAAGAAAAGGTTTTGTAACTACTGAAATTGTTAAAGCTCCAGCTTCTCTAGCTAATTGTGCAATAACCGGAGATGCACCAGTTCCTGTTCCTCCACCTAATCCAGCAGCGATAAAAACTATATCAGCACCTTCAAGATGAGAACGAATCTCTTCACTATTTTCAAGTGCTGACTCTTTTCCAATCTCTGGAACCATTCCAGCACCGAGACCTTTTGTAAGTTTTCCACCTAACTGGATTCTATTTTCACAAAGTGATCGCCCTAAAACTTGAGCATCAGTATTTGCTACAATTAGTTCAATTCCTTGAACTCCTGTATGGATCATGTGGTTAATCATATTACCACCACCACCACCAACACCGATAACTTTTATCTTTGCTCCGCTTAATTCTTCTTGTAATACTTCCTCAAGATTCCCATAATTATATGACATATTTATCTCCTAGACTAAAATAGCTGTGTGACCCATTGCCACATTTTTGTAAATGAACCGTTCTGATTTTGAGTTGATTGAGGTGTTATATTAACTCCACTTTGACCATAATAGTTTGTATGATTTAACTCTTTTCCAATTGGTTGAATTTTTGAACTTTCAACACTTTCGTGATTTGAAACTGTATTATTTATATTTGGAATTCTTCCATGTTCAGGAGAACTTTTAGGAGCATAGCTACTCTGACTATTTCCCATTCGGTTATTATAATCTAATTGATTTTCCATCGGGGGAGGAGTTGGTTGAGTTCTATTTCCAAAGTTACTATTTATAGGGGATATATTTTCAAGAGAGACCGATTTTGGCATCTTTTGTTGTTCAGCAACTTCTTCATTATATCTCATTTTTCCATTTGAATCAAACTCATAAAGAGAGTAACTTCCAGTCGAATACATAATTAAACCTATCGAAGTTGAAAATGCAGGATCTCTCAAACTCTCAAATAGACCTACTAAATGTTTAGGTTTTGCTAATCTTACAGGAGCATTTAAGATATTCATTGCTAATTTTCTTATCCCCTCAAGTTTTGTTAAACCCCCAGTTAATACAAAACCAGCCCCAATATCTCTTCTTAAACCACTAGCATCTATCTGTTGAGAAAGAAGTTGTAATGTTTCAGCAACCCTTGCATGAATAACATTGCTAACCATATCAAGAGATACTTCGTGAGTTGAATTTTCATCTCCAATTACAGGTAATTCAATTAAATCATCACTAAAATAATCAAGATTACCGTAAGTAATTTTAACATTTTCGGCAACTTTTACAGGTGTATGAAGTGCCATAGATAAATCATTTGTGATATGGTTTGAACCAACTCCCAAAAATCCGTTATATCTAATTGAATTTCCAGCAGCATGAATTACAAAACTACTTGTATTTCCACCCATATCAATAATTCCAACACCTAAACTTTTTTCATCATGATTAACGGTTGCAATTGATGAAGCATAGCTATTTAGAACAATATTTTTAACTTTTAAACCAGCTAATTCAACGGCTCTTTTTAAATTATTAAAATTTGATTTAGGTGTAATAATAATATGAGCATAAGCTTCAAGACGAGATGCATTCATTCCTAATGGATCTTCTACAAAATCCTGTTCATCAACTTTAAAGTTATATGGTAGAACATGAAGAACATCATATTCAGTTGGAATATCAGCATTATATTTTGCTGTTTGCATAACTCTATCAATTTCAGTTAGCCCTATCTCTCCGTGAGGAACATTTACAATACCTGTACTATTAATACTTTTAGCATAAGCTCCAGATATTGAAACAATTGCTTCAGTTTCAAAAGTTCCCGCAACTCTTTTAGCATCTTCAAATGCTGTTTTAATTGAACGAGATGCAAGGTCTATATTTGTAATAGAACCTCTTTTTAAGCCTTGGGATTTTTCATCTCCCGCACCAATAATACGAACTTCCTCTCCTGCCCCCTTAATTTCAGCAATAATTGCACAAACTTTTGTTGAGCCGACATCAATTGCTAAAATAGTAGTTGTTTTGTCCAAAACTTATCCTTTGAAATATGTTTCAACAGAATAGTAATATTCTAACTTCTTAATTAAATTATTATCAAGGATTTTTTCTTTTAAATTGCCAATTAAATTTTCATCAAAACTTTTGTTGCTATTTTCATTGATTTTTTGACCAATAATTTTATAAACAGCTATTTTTGAACCAAGTTTTAAGAAACCTTTATCAGTTGATTGTGTAAAAATTGTGCTTAAAAGTTGTTCAGCTTCTTGAGATGAAAGACCTTCAAATTTCTCTACTCCTATTTCAGTTGTCGCACCGTCCATAATTCCTAATGGTTTAGTCACTTTTCCTTTAAACTCTAAATCTCTAGCAAGTGTTACAAGAGCTTCACCTCTTTTCTCATTTAAAAGTTGGCTTTTTACAATATATTCAACATTTTCAAATGGTTCAACTTCTGGAGAAATTACAGAATCTAATCTAATAGTTACGAATCTACCGTTATGAAATCTAGGTTTTAAAACTTCACCACTATTTAAAGTTTTTAACTCTTCCATAGTTTCTGAAGATGTTAGAAAATTTACTTGTCCGATTGTATCATTGAAACTTTCACCATTAAATTGACCTTTTTTAAAAGCGATATACTCTTTCATAGCACTTTTCTTAGTGGCTTTTTTCAGAAGGTCTTCTTTAACTTCTATTTTTGAATTTTCAAAACTATCAGAGTAATCAAGCCCATTCAGATTATAAAAATCTTGTAATTCATTTTCAGCAATATCTTTCTCAACTAAAGGAGTCTCAATATATGTAATTTTATATCTCTCTTCAGTCATAAAATTATTTTTAGTCATCTCCCAACTAGTTTTTACCTCATCAGAAGTTGCTGAAACATTTACATCATTTTCAGTCAATATCACATATTCAATAACATCTTCAAGTTTATTAATAGAGTTAATAACTTCTTTTTCAAATGGGGTTACATCAACTTTTAAAAGCTCTTGAATTTTTGCAATTACAATTACTTTTGCTAATCTTTCTTCATACTCTTTTGGACTTAATCTACTATTTTTTAATACAGATAGATATTGACTTTTGCTGAAATTACCATCTTTAAAAAAGTTCTCATTTTTAAATATATTTTCTGCAATCTCTTCATCTAAAGCTTTTAATCCAAACTCATTTGCTACATTAATTAAAAGAGCTTCTCTTTTTAAAATACTAAAAGCATTTTCCTCAAGTTTAAACTGTTTTGCCATCGCTTCATCAAAATTTCCATTAAACATTTGAGAGTAATAACTATATAAATTACTATAAGTTATTTGAAGTTCTGACATCTTTATCTCAACATCACCAACTTTAGCGATAGCTCTATTTTTGCTTCCATATTGGTAAGAACCCCAACCAACAAATCCTGCTCCGATAAATGCAATTGCACTGATCCAAAGAGTAACTATCAAATATTTTTTATTGTGTTGCATCCAACTAATCATACGGTTTCCTTTATATTATTTTTAAAATCTTAAAATTATATTAATTTCTTTGTTAAAAACATTTTAAATTTATGTTATGTCTTTAAATCTAATAGATTATTTTGAGTAAAAGAGTAGAGAGGTTGAATTTCCTGCTCCACCACTTTTATTGAAATTTCCATATCCTTAACCGTATCGCTAATTCCAATATTTTTCAGTAGAAATTTTCGGGAGGTTCTGAAATTTACCTCTAAATTTAAACTGATACTTTTATCAAAATAGATAATTTTTCCCTTCATCGGTCCTAAAGTATCAAATAGAGCATAGAAATCTAAACTTTTTAAATCATCTTCACCCTCTTTTTTCTTTCTCTCCATTCCATATTTATACTGAAAAAGAGCAGTTCTATCTTCATAATTTACAGGAATCGAAATCACATTGTTTTCCATAGAGAGAAGAAGTTGATTTAAAAATATAAACTCCTCTTTATTTGAACTTGCTGCCATCTGATTAATTATCTCCTGTTTGAATTTAGCTTCAAAAGGTGTTTTCGAGTTACTTGAGAAAGCTTCTAAAACTTTTTTTGCATCTACAAAAGCATTATCTTGAACCTGCCTAAAAAATGCTGGTTGCTTAATGAGGTTTTTAATTACAAATTTCTCACCTCGCTTATGAGTAACTTCTCCCCAATATTTCATACCAGATTCTAAACTTTTCTCACTCTCTGAAAAAGCCTTTTTACCGTTCATTTGAAGAAGATAATTTAGAGGATCAAGTCTTTCTAAAACTTCCATCGTGATAGGAACATTCGAACCATATTTGATCAATCCAGCTTTACTAGATTGTTCAGCCTCAAGTTTATTAAACTTTTTTAGGCTATTCATTGGAAAAAGAGTATCATATTTCATATCTAATTATCTAAATTTTGAACTTTTTCTATAATCTTAATTGATAAAAGCATTTTATCCAATTTTTGAAATTTTTGAATCTCACCACCTCTATAAATTAGGTCAATTTGATTAGTATCTGTTCCAAAACTTTTACTATCAGAAAGTATGTTAAGACAAACCGCATCTAAGTTTTTTTGTTGAATCATTTTTCTAGCAAACTTTTCTCCATTTATCAGATCCATTTCAGCTTTAAAACCGATTGAAACTAGATTCTCTTTTGAAATTGACTCTAATATATCTATATTTTCAACTAAATCAATATTCCAAGATTTTCCGATGAGGTCAGATTTTAATTTTCCACTTTGTGAAAATTTAGGTTTATAGTCTGAAACTGCTGAAGCCATAAAAAGATATGGTTTTTTCTGAACAGTTCTAATCTCTCCACTTTCACCAAGTTTAGGCTTAATTAGAACACCTTTTTGAGCATGTCTAATTGAATCTATCAAATATAGATTCATCTCATCGGCTGATTCAACATCTATTTTACACATATCTTCAGGAAGAGGGTTTGGAAATTTTGAAGATATAAAACATACATCTGCTCCTTTAAAATAGAGTGCCATCGCTAAAGATGATGCCATTTTCCCACTAGAAAAATTTGATATAAATCTAACCTCATCAATCTTTTCAATAGTTCCACCTCCTGTCACAATAACTTTTCGATGCTCCCAAAAATCTGTTTTTAACAGCTGTTTAGCAACCGCAAAAAAGATAGTTTCAGGTTCAGACATCGCTCCATCTCCATCAGTTTTACAAGCCAACTCTTTAGTTTGAGTTCCTAAAATTGTGAAGTTTGCAAGATTTAAAAGTTTTAGACTTCCTTCAGTTATAGGATTAAATATCATATTTGTATTTGCCGACGGAGAAAGAATAATGTTTTTTCCATAAGCTAAAACAGTTTGAAGTAAAATATTATCAGCAAATCCATTTGCTAACTTATTAATTGTATTAGCTGTAACTGGAGCAATAACAAAACTATCTGCCCATTTTCCAATTGCAATATGATTCATATCTGAAGACCAATCTTCAGATTGATCATCTAAAACCTTATTACCTGTTAAAGTTTCAAAAGTTAGTGGATTTATAAACTTCTTAGCACTTTCCGTCATTACAACTTTAACTTCTGCCCCAGCTTTTGTTAAATAACGGATTAATTCAAGACTTTTATATATCGCGATACTTCCTGTAACTCCCACTAAAACCTTTTTTCCTACAATAATCTTTTCAACTTTCAATTTGAACCCTTTTATTTTTAGATTTTATCTAAATTTCTTAAGAGATATTTTCAGCTTTTTCCTCAATTTCTAAAAGTTGATCAACCATTTTTTCATATTCCAATTCAAGTTTATCCAAATCTTGAGAAACAGTAATTATCCCTTTTTTTTCATAACAATCTATATTTGCTAAACAGTTTTGAAACTCCTCAATTCTATTTTCAGCATCTTCAATTTTTGATGGAAACTCCTTTAGGATTTTCTTCTCCTGAAAAGATAAACGGATTTTTGACTCTTTTTTCTGGATAGGAATAACAACCTTTTTTTCAGATACTATTTCAGCTTCCATAAAATCTAACTTTTGAATCTCTCTCTCAATTTCAAGATATTCAGAATAGTTTTGATAACTCTCCTCAATTTTTCCATCGCCCTTAAAAATCAAGAGTTTTTTAGCAATTTTATCAACAAAATATCTATCATGAGAAACTATAATAACTGCTCCGTGGAAATTTTGAAGTTGCTCTTCAAGAATGTTGATAGTTGAAATATCTAAATCATTGGTAGGTTCATCAAGAATTAAACAATCTATATCTTTAGTAAATAGCAGAGCTAAAGCTACCCTATTTTTTTCACCTCCGCTTAAAACACCAATCTTCTTATCTAAAAATTCTTTTGGAAAAAGGAACTGTTTAAGATAGCCATAAACATGAATACTAGTTCCTCTAACATTCACTCTGTCTCCACCATACGGACAGAAAGTTTCTATGAGGTTCTTATTATCATCAATCATTTCCCGATGTTGGTCAAAGTAACCAACATTAAATTCACCTTTTTTCATCTTTCCACTATCAACAGGTATTTTCTCTAAAAAGATTTTTAAAAGTGTAGATTTTCCAGTTCCATTTCGACCAACAATCGCTATTCTATCTCGTTGTAAAATTCGATAGGTAAAATCAGTAATAAGCTTTTTATTACCTAAGCTTTTAGAGATATTTTCAAGTTCAAAAAGCATCTTTTGACGATTTACACTTTTAATTTGTCCGAAGTTTTTCTGTTCTCGTTCAAGTTCAAGATGCATTTTTCGGATTAAACTTGGATTTGTCTTAGCCTTATCTCGAAGTTCAAGAAGTCTAGCTTTTCGACCTTCATTCCTTTTTAGTCTAGCTTTAACACCTCCAGCATACCATTCATTTTCCTGCTTCAAAAATTTTAAGAGAGACTCATGCTTTTTCTGAATATTCATTAAAAGTTGGTTTTTCTGTTCAATATATTTCTGATAACCGCCTCGAAATTCCAATATTTTTCCATTATCAATCTCAATAGTTCGAGTCGCAATCTGATCTATAAAATATCTATCATGTGAAATGAAAACAAGAGTAAATTTCTCTTTCAAAATCATATCTTCAAGAAACTCCACCATATAAACATCAAGATGGTTTGTAGGTTCATCTAAAAGTAAAATATCAGGTTTTAAAAGAAGAAGACCTGCAAGTGCCACTCTCCTAATCTCACCACCAGATAAAGTTTGTACAGAACGATTTTCCATAGATTTTAGATGAAATTCCTGAAGAACTCTCTCAATTTTATCATCTAAATTCCAAGCAGAATGGTGATCAAGATAGGTTATCAATTTTGCATGAAGATTTAAAAGTTCCCGATTTTCAAAATCAGTTTCAAGTTTTTTGGAAACCTCATCATAATCTTTTTTTACTTTTTGAATCTCTACAAGTTGAAGTTCAATTGCTTCTCGAACAGTAATTCCATCGGGAAAAATTGGATTTTGAGGAAGCATCTTAATTTGAGTTCCTCCAGCTTGAATTCGATCTCCACTATCTTGAACCTCATTATTTGATATGATTCTCATAATTGTAGATTTTCCAGCCCCATTTTTTCCAATGATAACAACTCTATCACTTTCATTAATTGAAAAACTGATCCCGTCAAGAATCTTTTTTATATCATATTGCTTTTTTATATCAATTAAACTTAGAAGTGTCATTAAACTCACTTTCTATTTTTGCTAAAGATTATAAACTAATATTTTCATCTTTGCTTGGAAAACTTCTTTTTTATAAAAAATCAACTATCATTATATAAATTTTTTCAAAGGGATATAATGGATTTTAGTTTTTTTCTAAAATTATTAAAAGAATCCTTTAGGGATCTAATCCCTATCGTTATAGTGATTCTATTTTTCCAGTTAGCTATTATTCAGACAGTTCCAGATGGTTGGGAAGCAACTGCAATTGGGTTAATAATTGTAGGTTTCGGATTGGCGATTTTTCTTCAAGGTCTTGAGATTGGAATATTTCCAGTTGGAGAAAAGTTAGCTCAAAGCTTTGCAAAGAAAGAGAGTTTTTGGATACTTTTCTTTGGTTTTATGATAGGTTTTGGGACCACAATTGCCGAACCCGCCTTATCAGTTATTGCTGAAAAAGCTTCTGCAATTAGTAGCGGACGAATTGATGCAACAGTTCTTAGATATGTTGTAGCGGGTTCAGTTGGATTCGCAATTCTGTTAGGTGTTTATAGGATTATCAAAGGGCATCCAATTCACTATTATATTATCGCAGGATATGTTTTAGTTGTTTCGGTCACATTTTTTGCACCGCCAGAGATTATCGGTTTAGCTTATGATTTAGGTGGAGTTACAACTTCGACAGTAACAGTTCCGCTAGTTGCTGCTTTAGGAATTGGTTTAGCTTCATCAATTAAAGGTAGAGATCCAATTATTGATGGTTTTGGTTTAATTGCTTTTGCTTCTTTAACACCAATGATTTTTGTTCAAATATATGGAATTGCTGTTTATAATTTAGTAGATGCTAAAGATGTTGCAACAATTGTTGTTGAACAGACTATTTCTGAAACAATTAAAATAACTCCATCTTATGTGATTGATGGAATTCTAAATGTTATAAAAGATATTATTCCTATTTTAGCAATTATATTTTTCTTCCAATATGGTGTAATTAAAAAACCTATGCAAAATCTAAAAACTGTAATTATAGGTTTTGGATTGGTTATATTAGGACTTTATGCTTTTATTTTAGGATTAGAGTTAGGATTATTTAGAGTTGGTGAGATGATGGCATATCAACTTACAACAATGGATTCAACATTAGTCATATATGGATTTGCTTTTGCAATCGGATTTTCAACGACAATGGCTGAACCAGCTTTAATGGCAATTGCAAAAAAATCAAAAGAGATTTCAGATGGAAAAATTGATGATTTCTCTCTTAGATTATTTGTAGCTGTCGGAGTTGCAATTGGTATTGCTCTGGGTTCTTTCAGAATTGTTGATGGCGGACATCTGCACTATTATATTTTAGCAGGTTACTCAATTGTGATTCTTTTAACTTTTATCGCTCCAAAATATATTATTCCAATTGCTTATGATAGTGGAGGAGTAACAACTTCAACGGTAACAGTTCCACTTGTCGCAGCTTTAGGAATTGGTTTAGCATCAAATATTGATGGAAGAAGTCCTTTAATTGATGGATTTGGTTTAATCGCTTTTGCTTCTCTTTTTCCAATGATAACTGTGATGATTTACGGAGTTATTACAGAAAAACTAAGATTAAAAAGTGATACTGAAATAGAAAAAGAGAGTTTTTCTCATGTTGATACAGAGGAAAGAAATCTGCAAGATATGAGCATACCTACAATTAATCTTGACGGTGAGCAACTTTTAATGAAATTAGCATTTAGTGCAGTTGTTGTAATTGTCCCAAAAGATAAAAAAGTTGATGCAATTCATGCAGCTAGAGATTCTGGTGCAACGGGAGTTACAACTTTTGATGGACAAGGTTTAGGATTAACTGGAATGGATAATCTTTACAGAATGTCTCATGAAAAAGATGATGTTGTTCTTCTATTTATTCTACCTGAAAGACTTGTTGAACATGTTTTACAAGGTATAATTCATAGATTGCATATTACAACGACTGGAAATGGAATCGCATTTGCTTTTCCAATATCTCACATGAAAGGTATTAGCTTAAAACAGCAACATATTTTTGAAGATGAGGTTGAGGAACTTAGTGAAAAAAAGTAGATTTTTTACTTTTAAAATCTATTATCGGGCTTGACCCGATATTCCTCTATTAAATCCAATTATTTAAAGTTTCAACTCTTTCATAAGCTGTTAAATCTATCTTAATTGGAGTTACGGAGATTCTATTATCAAAAATAGCATCAAAATCTGAACGATAATTTTGATATTGTTTATCAACAACTCGATTTTTCCATTCGAGCGGATGAAGTCCAAGCCAATATAGTTTTTCACCTCTCGGCGAATGATAAATATGAGTATCATTTCCATATATTCTATAACCCGCATAAGTGACTTCAACTTTTTCCATATTTCCATTTGGTGGAATATTAATATTTAAAATCTCTCTCTCTTTTACAGGTGATCCATTTTCAAAAATCTTCTTCACAATCGAATAGATATATCTTTTTGCTAGACTATAATCGGTATTTTTACGATTGGTTTCATCTAAAACTTGACTAATTGAAATTGATGGATAACCTTGTAAAACTCCCTCAATCGCACCTGCAACAGTTCCAGAATAGGTTATATCTTCTCCCATATTTGAACCTCTATTAATTCCACTTACAACTAAATCAGGTTTAAATTGTCTGAAGATAGCATTTTTCGAAATATAGACACAATCACTTGGAGTTCCATCAACTACTTTATAAAAATCATTTTCAATCTCAATTAATTTTAAAGGTTCATTTAAAGTTACACTATGCGAACAAGCAGATTTTTCAGATGCTGGAGCAATAACTATAATTCTAGCTAAAGTTTTTAGAGCATCTCGAAGAGCTAAAATTCCCTCTGCTTCATATCCATCATCATTTGTGATAAGAATAGTTTTCAACTAAAAATCCTCTGTTATTATCGATTTCTGAAAATTTGAGAACCATTTAATTTGAGTTGGGATAAATTTTACAATTGAACCACTCTCAATTTTTGAAACAGTTTTATCAAGAATAATAAAGCCATTACTATCCATCAAAGGTTTAACCATTCCTGGGGATCGTTTTTTTAGAGGTCTAAATATTGAACCATCAAAAACACCTAACACAACAGTTCTTTTTCCACTTTTTATTTTAATATCTTCAATAATTTCACATTCAATAATATCAAGTTTATTTTTCAAATCTCCAGATAAAGTTAAAATAATAGCTTTTCCAAAAATCTCAAAATTTATTAATCCAGCAGATGGATTTCCAGGTAAATTTAGAACAGCCGTCTCGCCAATTTTTCCAAAAGTTGTAGGTTTGCCAGGTTTAATATCAACCTTTTCAAAAAAAGTTTCCATTCCTAAATCTGAAAAACTATCTTTTGTAAAATCAGCTTCTCCGACACTCACTCCACCAGAAGTTATTATTAGATCAGAATCTAAAGAGTTTTGAATAGCTTTTTTAATATCTTCTTTTGTATCAGTAGCAATTTTTAAAAATGAGATTGTTGCCCCTAAATCTTCAGATTTTGAAACAAGCATTGGAGAGTTTGTATTATATATTTGATGAGGTTCAATATTTTCATAATGCATTTTTAACTCTTTTCCAGTTGCAAAAATAGTAATTTTAGGTCTCTTAAATAGGTTGATTTGGCTAACACCTTGAGATGCTAATACTCCAATTCGATATGGATTTAACCTTTCACCTTTTAAAATTAAAGTTTCTCCAACCTCAATATCTTCACCCATCTTTCTAATATGTTTATATGGCTGAATCGAGTTTGGTAAAGTTATAATATTTTCAATAGGTTTATCAATATCTTCAAAAGGTATTATCGAATTAACTCCTTTTGGAATTTTTGCACCTGTCATAATTTTTACAGCACTATCTTTTGGAAGATTAAAGTTATCAGAAACGGAATCTCCTGCAAAAATTGTTTTAACTATTTTTACCTCTTTTCCAACATCAATTATGGAAACTCCATAACCGTCCATTGCCGAATTATCAAAATTAGGTAGAGGATATTTTGCTATTATATTTTCTGCAATAACTCGATTTAAACTGTTTTCAATGGGTGTAAGTTCTATATTTTTTGGCTGAATATTTTTATAAATGAGAGTTAAAGCTTGTTCAATTGAGGTTATCATAAACTAATATTCCTAAAATCTTTTTACCAAATTGTAGCGAAAACATATCTAATACTGATTTAACTATAATGGCAAATAATTTTATTTTTAACTGATATTATTTTTTATAACTATCACCTGCCAAAGTTATCTGAATCACTTTAATTTCAACTCCAGCTAACTCATTTTTAATTTTTTCAATATTTTTCTCTTTTGTCTCAATCTCCAACTCAAAATAGAGAGTGTAATCATTTGAAGTTGTATCTTTTTCACTTTTTATACTCAATATATCAATATTTAATTTTGCTAAATAGAGTAAAAATTTTGCTAAAGCTCCTTGATGATTTGAAATACTAACAATTAAGTTATATCTATATTTCAACTCTTTATTATCCCACTCTACAAAAACCATTTTTATATCATCTTCCAAAACTTGTCCAATTTGAGAACACATTTTGTGATGAACTAAAACTTTTCCATCTTTTAAAACTCCTAAAACCTCATCATCTCGATTTGGATGACAACAGTAATCAAAATTTGTTTCAACAATATTATAATTAGAGATTATTTTTAAAGATTTAAATCTGTAAATTTTCAATTTATATCTGTTTAAAGTAAAGCGAGAAAACATTCTCTTTTTGCCTAAAGTTTTTATATCTTTTATTACAGTTTTTAGAATCGTTTCATTATTAGGAATTTTCTGAACTGTTTCAAGAAGTTCAAGTTTCTTTAATTTTTGAACAACTCTATATTGAGGAATTTTCAAAATTGTAGTTAATATTTTATATCCAATTTGAGCATCAACTTCTCGATTCCTTTGATTACAAATTGCTCTCATCTCTTTTTTAGAATGGTGAGTTTTTACAGAATCGATCCAGCTACATCTAGGTATATTTTTTTCTCCTGTCACCATTTTAACTACATCACCAGATTTTAGTTCTGTTAAGAGTGAAACTTTCTTTTTATTTATATAGGCAAATTTTGCTTTATTACCCAAATCAGAATGGACTGCATAAGCAAAATCTAAAGCCACAGAACCCAAAGGTAAAATTATAGAATCAAAATTTGGAGAATAAACAGCTACCTCTTCTGTAAAAAGATCACCTTTAACTAAATCACAATAATCCTTAATATCAACATCTTTCCCTTCAATTTTTTCAAGTTTTTCAATCCAATTTGTGTTTATTTTTGAAGATTGCTTATATTTCCAATGAGCGGCTAAACCATATTCAGCAGTTTTATCCATCTCAAATGTCCTAATTTGAACTTCAAAGATTGAACTCTTTTCTAAAACTGTTGTATGAAGAGTTTGATAACCATTCTCTTTTGCTGAAGAGATATAATCTTTAAATCTAAAGCTTAATGGTTTAAAATTAAGATGGATAATCCCTAAAACTTTATAGCTATCAATAGACTCTTTAATAATAATCCTAATTGCTAAAAGATCTAAGACCTCATCAATGTTTATACCTTTTCTCTGCATCTTTCGATAAATTGAATATTTGTGCTTAATTCGACCTTTTATCTGAAACTCCTTTTCAAGGAATCCATTCTTAATCAGTTCATTAGACACATGTTCCTGAAAATTATGAAGTTTTGATTTTAGAGTGTCTCGATATTTATCTATATAACCACTAATCTCTTTGAAATCAGCTTTAAAAAGGTACATAAAACTGTAATCCTCTATTAAACTTTTTAAAGATGATATTCCTAATCTATGGGCAATTGGAGCATAAACAACTAGACTTTCTTCAGCAATTCTAAACTGTTTCTGTTCAGGTAAAGCATCAAGAGTTGAAAGGTTATGAACTCTATCGCAAAGTTTTATGATAAGAATTCTCATATCTTTTATCGATGCAGTTAGCATCTTTCTAAAACTAAAAGCTGATTTACTAAGTTTTCCTTTTAGATGTGATGGAGCTAACTCCTGTTCTCGAATTGAATCAATTTTTGTTAAACCATCTACAAGATAGGCAACATCTAAACCAAAAAGTTTTTCAATATCTTTTAAACTATATTGAGTATCTTCAACAACATCATGAAGAAGTCCTGAAATTACCATCGATATATCACCTGAAATTTTTGCAACAATAGTAGCTACAAGAATTGGGTGGATAATATAAGGTTCGCCACTTTTTCTCTTTTGACCTTGATGAGCTTCAGTTGCAAAAGTGATAGCTTTTTCAAGTTCAACACTTTTTTCTATCTGTTTAAAAAGGGTAGCTTTTGCTTCCTCAATATTTCTAATATTATTAATTTCATCGAGAAGATTTTGCAAAACTACCCTCCATTATTTAAGATATTTTATAATCTAACATATTTTCAGCTAGTTCATAAAGTGCAATATCAGCAGGTTTAACTAAACCTTTCTGTTTAACAATTTCTGGAATTAATGTTTCCTCACCGTTTGAAAGTTGTTCAGATCTTTTAGCAACGATAATCGCTAAAAGGTAGTTGTCTCCATCAAGATTCTCTAAAGCGATAGAGAGAATTTTTTCCAATCTGTCCATATTAAATATCCTTTACAATTGAGCAATTTTTAAAATTCTTATTTTGAATAATATCGAGAATATTTCCCTCTTTAAACATATCACAAACAACAATAGGGATTGAGTTATCTTTTGCAAGTGCAATTGCTGTATCGTCCATAACTTTTACACTATCTTCAAGAGCTTGATCATAAGATAGAACATCAAATTTTTTAGCATCAGCAAATTTATTTGGATCTCTATCATAAACCCCATCAACTTTTGTAGCTTTAATTACAAGGTCAGCATTTATCTGAACTCCTCTTAAAGTTGCTCCTGTATCTGTTGTAAAAAACGGATTTCCAGTTCCACCCGCAAATATGACAACCCTCTTTTTTTCAAGATGTCTTATTGCTCTTCTAACGACAAATGGTTCAGCTACTTTATCCATTTCGATTGCACTTTGTAACCTTACATTAACACCTTTTCTTTCAAGAGCTTCTTGAAGGGCGATACCATTTATTACAGTTGCTAACATTCCCATGTGGTCGGCAGAACTTCTTGGAATAACACCATCTTCAGATGCTGAAACACCTCTTACAATATTTCCACCTCCAATAACGATACCAACCTCAAATTTAGATTCTGAAACTTTTTTAATCTCATCAGCTACATAATTTAATATTGTTGTGTCAATTCCATAGCCATTCTCTCCCGCTAAAGCCTCGCCAGAAAACTTAATTAAAACTCTTTTGTAATTCATGTGTAACCTATTTGTAGAATATATTTAAAGTGGAGATTAAAGAGAGTTGATGAGGTTTTGGAACTGAAATATAGAATATTTTAGAGCCGACATTTCATCAACTTCTCTTTGAAAAAATAAAAGAATGTAATCTATTTTAGATTAAACATTGTCTCTTATTGATAAAGCTTCGATAGTTTTGCCGTAAGCTTCTTTGTTAGATCTTTTAAGGTATCTCATTAATCTTCTTCTTTTTCCAACAAGTTTAAGAAGACCTAATCTTGAAGCATGGTCTTTCTTATTTATTTTTAAATGATCTGTAAGCTCATTAATTCTTGTTGTAAAAATTGCAATTTGTACTTCTGGAGAACCTGTATCTCCACTCTTACGAGCAAAACTATTGATAATTTCTGTTTTCTTTTCCAGTCCTAAAGCCATAGTGACCTCCTAGCGGTTTTAATTTAATTGACATTTTATCTAAAATTAGTTTGAATTTGATTAAATGCAGAATGGAGTAAGCTGAGTTCTGTTTTTTGAACAACTATTTATCTAAGCTCTATTTCACAATAAAGCTTTAGCAAAAGACCCTTAAGTTGTGGAGTTTATACCGAATCTTTTTTGCTATGAATTGGGTTTGTATAGCTCCTAAAATCGCTTAAAGGACTGGTAGGCTCTTACCCCACCGTTTCACCCTTACCAAAAAATTGGCGGTTTGCTTTCTGTTACACTTTCCCTCATCTCACGATGGCTATCCGTTAGATAGAATCCTACTCCACAATAGCCCAGACTTTCCTCTATTTTTCAAGCAGTTGTTTTCCATTCTGCATCAACATGGTATCAAAATTTTTATTTTTTTTTAAAATTGACGAATCTATATCATTAGACTATATAAAAAGGAATTTTATGAAGTATAGAAAAATCGCAATGATTTTACCTATCTCTCTATTATCTATTGGTTGTTCAACTGATGATATTGTAGCTTTGATTGGTGAAGATACTGAAAAGATCCAATTTAACGGAAAAGTTATTGATGGATATATTTCTGGGGCAAAAGTTTTTATCGATACAAATGGAAATGGAGTTTTTGATTCAGGCGAACCTGAAACAACTTCAGGTCAAGATGGTTCATACTCTTTTGATACAGATATTCAATCAGGAGAATATAGAGTAATTTCAGAAGGTGGAGTTGATCAATCTACTCAAAAAACTTTTGATGGCAAACTTATCTCTATTGTAAATACAGATAATATTGAAGATAATTTAATTATATCTCCTGTTACGACTCTTATTGCAGAGCAGTTCTTTGCAAATAAAAGCGATGGTTTAGATAAAGCTAAAACAACAATTCTTACAAATCTAAATATCAGTTTGGATACAAACATTTTAACAACTGATTTTATCGAAGATGAAAATATGGAACTTTTTAAAGCAAATCAAAATGTTTTAAAAGCTATAAATAATATTTCGGCAGTTTCAATGGAAAAAGATGATTTTAGTTCTTCGGAAGCTCATAAAATTGCTATTAACACTATTTTGGAATCTGAAACTTTAGATTCTGATATAAATATTGCAAAACTTGGCTATCAAACATCTACATCTAAAGCGGAATCTAATGATATGGCATATAGCGATATTGTAGAAGATGATCTATCTTTTCAAGAAAAGATTAAAAGATACCAAGATGAGAGAGATTCTGATTTTGAACAATTCAAAGATGATATTGGTAAAATTGAAGATAGAAAAGATTTTGTAAAACCTAAAACTGATCTATCTGAAACTGTTGAAAACGAACCATTAATCAATAGCAAAATTGACAATGAGTTTAAATTAGCTAAAGACTCTGTAACAGTTAAAGATTCACCTGAATTTAAAGAGAAAGTTTTAACTTATCTACAAGATGGAAAATCAACTGTTACCGAACTAAAAAATGTTCAAGCTGAAGATATTAAAAAAGAGTTTGAAAAAGTATCAGCTGATTTTAATGTTTTTACTAAATCTTTAGAACTATTTGGAAACTCGCTAGATAATCTACCTCAATTTAATATTTTAGAGATGATAGATATTACAAATATTTCAGAACTTCCTAAAACTATTAGTGAAAATGGCAAAACAGTTAATTTAACATTAGCAAATAATAAAAATGGTGTGGCAATAATTGAAGTTAATGTTGTTACTGAAAGTTTAAAAGCTAATGGAGAGATAGAACTTGTTGTGGATAGTGATGGTAATTTAACAGATTATTACTATCAAAATATGGAACCAAAATTTACAGATATTTCAGGTGTGATAACTGCTGAAAATGGTTCTGAATTTGATGGAACTATTCTAATTGCTGAAAATCAGATAGAGTTTATTGGAGAATATACAGATTCAGATAATGATATATTTTTTGATGGTTCATTTAATTTAAAATATAAAGAGATGAAACCTGAAACTTTAGAGGGAAGAGTTCTTAATGGAGTTGAAGATGATTATTTAGATTATAAAAATGAGATTACAGATGGTTATTCTAAATATCGTAATCAAACAAAAGATGAATCTTTAGAATATAATCAGATGATTAAAGAATCTGTCTCTAAATATGAGAATGAAGTAAAATATGATTACTCTAAATTTGGTGAAAATATTGATACAGATTGTTCAAAATCTCAATCAGCTCAAAATAGAGAAGCTTCTATGCAATCTGTAAATATTAATGTAAAAGAGTTAAAAATTGGAGATTCAGAGATGAGCTTTAAACTAACTTCTCAAGATGAAAAATCATTAATAATTTCAGACTTCTCTTTAACTCGAGGTATTAATTTATCTTTTAAATTTAAAAGTGCTAAAACTGGAATAGACTTTTTAGGCTCTTTTACAGATCATCAAGAACCTGAATCTTGTAATGATTATCCAATTGAATATCAAGATGTGGTATCAAAACCTGTTGATGAGGTTAAAGAAGTTGTTAATAGAATAGAAGAGGATACTGCTTCAGAAAAAGAAACTATTACTGTTGTAGAAAATGTTGTAAATAGTAATACTATTTCCGATATGCCTCCTTCAACTCCACCTATTAAAAGTTTAAAAGCTACTAAAAATGATGGTAATACACCTCCAAATCTACCGAGTTTTTCAGGATTTAAAGATGGAAATAAAGATAGTGCAATTCAGATTAAAGAGTTGAGTCTTCAAGTTATAACTGAAAATGGAAGTGTTGTTTCTGCAAAAGGTGATCTATCTTATATAAATTCTATTGGTAAATTTAGTGGAATATTAGAAGTTGATGATTTAAGTGTAAAAGGCTATATTAAACTTTACGAAGATATGAGAGTAGAGTTAGATGTTGTTATTAATTCAGAAGATTATACAAATTTACAACTAAATTTTCTTCAAACTGTTAATGGTGGAAATATGATGACTCTTCAATTTGAAGATAATTATAAATTATATATTAAAACTTATGGTGAAAATATTTCAGCTGTTGATAATCAAGGCAACAGTATGAACTTAGAGTAAATTACTCTTTTATAACTTAATTGTTAAGAGAATAAGAAAAATTCTTATTCTCTCAACTCAAATTAACATTCATATCATTTAGCTAATCTTTATAAATTTCGCTTATTCCAGAATTTCCTTTATATAAAATAATCTGAAAAATTGAATTCTAATTACTTATTATCGAGTCAAGCACTAGAATAACAAAAAGTTTTTTTTACTTTAGATATTTATCTAAGATATTAGATTTTTGGTTTTGTGAATCAGAAATTATCTTTTCCGCCTGTTTTATCTCCTCTTCAAACACTTCAATTTGAGAAACTATCTCTTTTTGGACTGGAAGAGATGGGAGGGGGATTTTGATTTCTTTTAAATCTTTTGTTGAAATTGCATCAAAAATAGCTCCTCTATTTCCTTGAAATAATTTTGTATTATGAGCAATATAATATAAAAGATAATTTGTGGTTTTTATATTCCCTGTTCTAATAATAGCTAAACCTCTTCCAATACAAATCTCTTTAAAGGGGTTAATATTAACATTTCCTACGGGTGCTCGAACACTCATTAAAATATCATTTTTAATAGATATTTTAGTTTTAAAGGTAGTCCAAACAGTTGGGTTATTAAGATAATAGTCTTAAGTATTTATCTAAATAGTTGCACTAAATAATAATATTATAGAAGTGATTCTAGTGTTTAAGTTAAAAATACTATTTTATGCTAAAATATAGCAAAAAAGGATTAAAAAATAAAAATTTCTA
>Ga0256826_1000758_pt1 | contig 19918 bp, 12 predicted proteins | sample CV79metaG_FD_185975 | JGI IMG/M metagenome (GOLD analysis project Ga0256826, IMG submission 185975) | Hydrothermal vent microbial communities from East Pacific Rise, Pacific Ocean - CV79 | ecosystem: Environmental > Aquatic > Marine > Hydrothermal vents | place: Pacific Ocean: East Pacific Rise...
GCTCCTGTAGTTGGCTCTACATAAGCGTCTATTTTCACATTATAAGTCTCTCCACTATCAGAGATATAATCATCAAGAGTATCTATACTAAAGGCTGTGTTAAGTGCAACTGTTTGAGTCTGGGTAATATAGTCTGTATCACCTTGTGCACTACCTGTATCAACAGAAGAAACAACAACACTTCCTAACTGAGAGATTAACTGTGTTGAAGCATTAAAAGTAGTCTCAGTTGAGCTAAAGGCGACTGCCATATAGTTAGCTGCACTATCTTCATTCACCTCATTTGCAAATGTATAGTTACCATTTACAAGTATTGGACTACCTAACTCATCTAATGCTATAAGAACTACCTGTGTTGTCTCTTGAGCAGGTGTAGTCATATCATCTGTAATGGTACCTACAACAGTAGATCCCTCATCTAAAATATTCTCAAAAGTGTTTGTATTGTCTGTAATAGTATTAATTGAGAGTGTATAGGACTCAACATTTTCTGCAAATATATCATCTAAAGTTGGATTTGTAATAAGTGCTGAACTATTTCCAGCGACTGATCCCGTTATAGTTACTATAGTTTGTGCAGTATAATCAGTTGCATCTGCAGGACTTACTCCATCAGGTGTATATGTTAAAGTGACACTTACAGATTGTCCATCTAAAAGTAAAACATCATTACCCGCTGCATCTACAAGTTTAATCTCATGGACTAAATCTTCCCCTTCATTAACACCCGCATCATTTACAAGCTTTACAAAAACTGTATCTTCAGAGTCATACCCATTTGGTGTATCTGGAGAGTTTGGATTATCATCTTCAACAGGTGGAGTAGTTGAATCAGGACCATTATCAAGAATAGTCCCAATACCTATACCATCATCAATAGTAGCATTGGGACTAATATTTGATAAAACAAGAAGAAATCTTTCATCATCTTCAGCATAAAAATCATCAATGATTGGCACTTGCACTGTTGTACTATCTTCTCCTGCTTTGATGGTAGCCTGACCTGAAGAAGCATCATAATCCGTACCATCTTTTGCAGCACCATTAAGAGTTCTGTAATTAAAAGTAATATCAGAACCAATAGCTTGACTAGAAGTGATTGTAAATACCATAAAACCATTGACTTCATTAATTGTTACATCATTGATACTAATAGAAGGAACAACTGGAATTGATGGCTCCGGTTCAGGTGTTGGAGTTGGTGGTGGCGGTGGTGGTGCAGGTGGATTTGGTATTGGTGTTGGACGATCCGGTGGAGTTGGTTGATCAGGAGATTCTATAGGATTTAAACCAAACTCACTCTCACTAATAAAACGATCTTCTAATTCATGTGCCATTCCTGATGGAAATACTGCCTTACGGAGACCTGAGTTAATGTCTACTAAATTTCCATCTCGAGTGGCAAATTGTGCCTCACCTTCAGAGTCCTTTATTTTTTCATCACCAGCTTCTGTCTCTTCATCAAATTTCTCTTTTTCTATAGGTTCCGATACTACTTCATCATCAGTTACACTTTTGACACTCTCAGAAAATAGACCCTCTTCCACTGTTTGAGTAGAATCAACAAGAGAACTATCAAAAAGCTGCTCATCATATGCACCTAAAACAATATTTTCTGCATCGCCATTCATTATTACTTCAAGTTGTGCAGAAGTTGGATTATTACTATCTCCATAAACCGTCATATCTTCAGTTATGATATCACCAAGTTCTAACTTTACAATATCTCCGTTACCCATCTTGGCAAAATAATTGCCTTCTATATTTTGAACTGTTCCGATATTTTTTGTCATTGTATAATCCTATAAAGATGAAAATATTTTATTATTAGACTTCTTGCATAACCTAGACCCTAAATCAAGTTTAGGGTGACGAAGTTCCAACTGACCGTCATTCCAAACTTGATTTGGAATCTAATTTATGAGTTATGAAAGAAGTCTATTGATATAATAGAGAAATTGTGGATTTAATGCTATTGCCCATATGGACAATAGTCTATAAAATATGTTATATTTATTTTAATAAAAGTGCTAAACCTAGTCTATCTTTCACACTGAGTTTAGAGTAAACTTGTCCAGCATGTGCCTTCACAGTTCTAGGGGTAATATCTAAGGCCTCAGCCACAACCTTATAACTCTTACCATCTTTAAGAAGTAAGGCTACATCCCTCTCCCTAGATGTTAATTTTTGGAGGTGGGCTTCGTTATCACGGTTTTGGGAAGGAAGTTCAGTTATGAGTTCTGAGGTAAATTCAGGATAGAGCCAGACCATACCATCATTAATAGTATTTAATGCTGAAATAATAAAATGATCTCTCATCATCGCATTTCCATAACCTTTTGCACCCAGTTTTAAAAATCTCTTAGCAGTCTCTAAAGTTGGTATTCTATGGAGTATTAAAACACTATTTTCATTAGCTACTAACTTAGCTAAAACATCTTCACACTTACCATTACAAGCAGAGTAGTTAATTACAATAAGAGTCCTCTTCAGTTTTAATACATCTTCTAAGTCATCAAAAACAGAACACTTATGCATCAAAGATTTTTCCCAATGAGAGAGCAAACTCATATCATCACTATGGAGTATTGGATTCATCAATCACCTCTCACTAAATGTATATTGTTTTGTTTTTAGAATTGGTTTAAGTATATAATCAAGAACAGATTTTTGCCCAGTAATAATATCAACATTAACTGTCATACCGGGAATAATCTTGAGAGGTTTATGTTTATCTCCAAGAAAGTTTTGATTTGTTTTGATGCGAACCGTATAAAAGACATTATCTTTTTGATCTTTAATAGTATCAGCACTTATTAAAATAACCTCTCCATTCAGTCCTCCATAAATTGAAAAGTCATAAGCTGAAAACTTTACTATCGCTTTTTGACCATAGTATATAAATGCGATATCTGAAGGTTTAATTTTCACTTCTACTATAAGATTTTCATCAGTTGGAACAACTTCAACAATATCTGCTCCTGGTTGTATAACACCACCAACAGTATGAACATAAAGCTTTTGTACTATACCTTTCATAGGTGAGCGAACAACTGTTCTTGTAACTTGATCCTCTAAGGCTGTTGAATTTGCACGATACCCACGAAGTTCCGTAGAAGCCTCATTCAGTTTTGCTTTTGCCTCAGATTTAAAAAGTAAGTTTGTTTCATTAATAGTGCTTTTCACCTCTTTAATGGCACTAGAGAGTCTTGGTATTGTATACTTTATTGCACTATACTTCTCTTTTGCCTCATTCTCTTCGCGTTGCAATTTTAAAAAGTCGATTTTGGAACGAATTCCTTTAGCAACCATTGGTTGAGTCATTGTCACCTCTTTACTTATCAATGCCAATGACTCTCTTAAGTGGCGTTTACGAGATTTTGCCTCTGAAAGCTCTTGGCGTTTCTGCTCCAACTGTTCATTTAAAGCATTTAGTTTTGATTTGAGTTGTTTTTGATTTGTAAGATAAAGACTTTTCTCATTCTCTACAAATAGAGGGATTTTTTTCTTTAACTCTTTACGAACTTTAAACTTCATACCTGTAGATTCAGCTCGTAAACGTAATATTTTTGCTTCAAGAGCATCTGCTTTAATAGCATTTGTACTGAGTGATGATTGAGATTTTTGATTATCTATCTTTAAGAGAATTTGACCTTTAACAACATCTTGACCCTCTTTTACAAGTATCTCTTGAACAATTCCACCCTCAAGATTTTGAATCATTTGGTTTTCACCACTTGGAACAATCTCCCCATCACCTCTAGCTATCTCATCAATATATGCAAAATTTGCCCATGTTAAGAAAGCTACAATAGCAACTACCCAGAAATAGAGTACAACACGAAGTTTACTAGGAGTCACTTGAATAACAGCAGCACTTAAAGAGTGCATAAACTCATAGTCACGAGCAGATAATTTTTTATTGTTATCTCTTTTCATATCTATGCACCTCCTAATTTTTTTGTCACTTCATCTTTAGGTCCATCTAAAAGAACTTTAGCATGGTGCATCACAATCACCCTCTCTACCATATTTAAAAGCCCTAGTTTTTGAGTCACTAAAAGTAATGTCTCGTTTTTAAACTCAATATTTAATCTTTTCATAATACCATTTTCAGTTGTCTGGTCCATCGCATTTGTTGGTTCATCCATAAGTAAAATTGAGCTATCTTGCATCAATGCACGGGCAACACCTACACTCTGTCTCTGACCACCAGATAAACCTGCTCCCCTCTCACCAACAAACATCTCATATCCACGAGGGTGTGTTCTAACAAAATCATCAACTCCACTTATCTGTGCTGCATAGACAATATCACCTATATCAGGATGTAAATCAGAGGATATAATATTATCTTTTATAGTACCTCTAAAAAGATTTACATCTTGAGGAACATAACCTATAGAGCGACGAAGATCTGCCGGGTCTATCTGAGATATATCTATATCATCAATTAAAATAGTTCCACTTGTCGGTTCGTAAAGTCTAAGAATCAACTTAGCAATAGTTGATTTTCCAGAACCGATACGTCCGATAATAGCAACTTTTTCACCAGCTTCTACAACAAAACTAACATTATCTAAGGCTGGCATTTCAGCATTAGGATAATTAAATGTGACATTTTTAAACTCTATTTTTCCATTAAAGCTAGGGCGTTCAACAAACTCTTTACCCTCAGGACGCTCCATCTCTTGAGAAATAATATTACTTAGTGTGTCATAAGAACTGCGAGCATCCGAGTAGTTCGATATAAGTCCTGCGGCCTGTCCCATAGGTGCAACGGTGCGAGAAGTTAAAATAACAACTGCAATAAGTCCACCCATAGTAAGTTCAAACTCTTGAATTAGATAAACACCAAAAACGACTACAAAAACAGTGTTAAGCTGAATGAATAGATTTGTTACATTTGGTATTGAAGAGGAGAGGAGACGTGATTTAAGATTTTTCTCTGCGATTTCACCTGTTGATTCTTCCCAATCCCACTGCTGTTTTCCAGTCATACTCATAGACTTTACAGTCTCTATATTTTGGAGTGTCTCTATTAAAATTCCATTTTTCTTTGCACTCGCCTCATGTGAACTCTCTATACTCTCTTTAAGTGGTTTTCTTATAATAAGGGCATAGGTAAGTATTAAAAACATCGTAAGCATTGGTACAAAAACTAAATGGCCACCAATATAGTAGATAACAAGTAAAAATATAATTGCAAAAGGAAGATCAATAATAGCTGTCATGGTAGCAGTTGTAAAAAATGAACGAACGGACTCAAAATCTTTCATATTATTTGCAAATGAACCAACTGATTGTGGATGCATAGCCATTTTAAGATTTAGTACCTTCTCAAAAATAATTGATGACATAATAATGTCACTCTTCTTTCCAGCAAGTTCTAGCATATATCCACGAGTCAGTTTTAGAAAAAAGTCTAAAAGATAAACAAAAACTATCCCAATTGTAAAGACCATCAAGGTCTCTTGTGCATTATTTGGTATAACTCTGTCATACACATTCATGGTAAAAAGTGGTGTAGCTAATACAAAAATATTAATAAGCATAGATGCCCATAAAACATCCCTATAGATTGGTGCAGAGAGTTTGAGTGTATCCCAAAACCAATGCTTCGCTTTTATCTCTAGTTGACGGCCACTTTTAGAATCATACTCAAACTTTTTCTTGAGTAAAAATCCGTAGCCTAAATACTCTTTTTCTAAATCTTCAACTTTTATCCACTCCTGTGAACCCTCACCATCGGGATATATTATTTTAGCTTCAGTTCTGTCATCTGAGAGTTTTTCTAAAATACATGTATTATCATTACTTAAAAGAAGAATCATTGGAAGATGTAGTTGCAGCATTGCTGGAATTTCACGTTTAATAAGGGTAGATTTTAGTCCTGCACGAGTCGCAACACGTGAAAAAAGTGATTTTGATTTTGTATCTATAGAGAAGAGTTTTGAGTTTCCCTCTTTGTTATAAACAGGTAAGCCAGAGAGAAGTGCATCTGCACTAAATGGCTTGTGAAACAGTTTTGTATATAAAACTAAGGCGTCAAGTAAAGAGTCTTCCTTTACCGATACCCCTATTCGTTCGTTCATATTATTTTACCTTACTTCGTTGTTTTATAATGAAAGAGTTACCTCAATACGACGATTTGCATGTCTTCCCTCTTTCGTACGGTTACTCTGGATAGGATCTAACTCTCCACGACCTTTTGTAGTTAAACGCGAAGCTTCAACACCCTCAGCAACTAATGCTTTTTTAGTGGATTTTGCACGGCGTTGTGAAAGGTCCATATTTGAAGCTGCCTTACCAACACTATCAGTATGTCCCACAATTTCAGCCTTGTAAGCTGCATTACTTTTCATAAATTCAGCGAACTCTTTAATTTTTTTATTTGATTCACTCAATATTTTATCAGATGTTCGTTTAAAGTTAATAGCAAGAGTCTTTTTAATAGCACAACCATTTGGATCTACTACCAATCCAGTTGGAGTATCTACACATTTATCTTTATAATCTGCTAAGCCATCACCATCACTATCTAAAGGACAACCTTTTTTGTCAACTGCTACACCAGCTGGAGTCTGAGGACACTGATCTTTATAATCAAGAACACCATCACCATCACTATCTATTGGGCATCCATCTTTATCTACTTTTGAACCTCTTGGAGTTGCTGGACATTTATCAGAAGAGTCAAAGACACCATCTCTATCACTATCTATATCTTCAGGAAACAGAACATAAAGTGTTACCATAACACGATTTGAAAGCTCTTTACCTTCATCAGTAGCATCACTAAAACCTAGATCATCTCCACGACGATTCTCAAGCACTAAAATATCTTTGCTAATATTATTATCAGTCATAATATTTTCTATATCTTGTGCATAGTTTTGACTTGTCTTATTACTCTCATTTGTGTCAAGTGAGCTACGGAACCAGTTTTGAATATGGTTTGCATAGGTATTTGAGTCTATAGTAAGCTCATTTGTATCATCAGTTACAGCTTGAGTATGCCCAATAATTGTTACTTTGACATCTTTACCATCATCTACATAAGATTGAATTTTATCCATAGAGTCATCAAGAGTTTTTTGTGACTTCTTATTGAGACCATTTCCATCCATCTCAATCATATCGAAACGAATTATCTCTTCAAAATCACCACCCATAAATGTATTTACATTTGCTTTAAGGTTTTTGTTTAAACTTTGATTTACACTATAGTTCTCTTCATAAGTTCCAGCACTTAGGCTTAGAGCAAAAAGAAGTGATGCAATTAATAATTTTTTACTTATTTTATTTATACTTTTCATTATAATCTTCCTTTTTACTTACTAAGATGTATTTCAACTCTACGGTTTAAATATCTACCATTTACCGTATTGTTATCAGCTATTGGCTCTTCAAAACCTTTACCACCCGTTGTTAGACGATCTGCAGCTACACCGCGTTTCACTAACTCTTGTTTAAACATCATTGCTCTCTCTTTAGATAACTTAAGATTAAAGGCTGCCTTACTTACTGATGTACGACTCGTATGACCAACAATAAGTGCCTTAAATTCAGAGTTTGATTTCATAAACTGTGCAAATTCAGAAATTTTATCATCTAAGTCATCTGGAATAGCAGCACTTGATTTTGAGAAGTTAACTGTAATTGTTATCTCCATTGCACAGCCTTTTGTATCAACTGCATAACCAACAGGAGTATTTAAACACTCATCTTCATAATCTTTAACTCCATCTATATCTTCATCAACAGCACAACCATCTGGAGTTACTTTTGCATTTTTTGGAGTAAGTGGGCACTGATCTTTTGAGTCAATAACACCATCGCCATCACCATCTCTAGTCATCTTTTTACAACCATAAGGCATAATGTTATTCTCTAACAAAGAGTTATCACATAAATCTTCATTATCTGCAATATTATCACCATCAACATCTAGTGTAACGGGAACAGTATCTAAAATCTCATGTGCTTCAGCATCTGTATAGAGATTTACACGAGAGTTAAACTCTTTTGTATCTCCAGCAATTGCCATTGTTAAAAGGCCCATAGCATCTAAGATACGATACTTTGCAAAGAGTTCTTCATACTCAGCAGTAATAATTTGACTTCGTGCATTGATAACATCATTTTGAGAAGAGAGAAGATCAAGTAGTGAACGACGACCTAAATCATACTCCTCTTTGTAGAGTTCAAGAGTTGTCTCTGAGAAATCTTTGTATGCTCTTAAATCTTTAAGTTGTAGGCCTATCATCTCATAAGCACTCCATGAGAGATCTAAGCCCTCAATAACTTGACGTTTAAGGTCGCGTTTAATCTCAATCTCTTGGTTAATTTTACTAATATGTTTTTGAGCTTTTGCACTATCTGCACCACCACGGAAGAGATTGTAGTTAAGTACTAAACGAGCGCGAAATCTATCATCTGGGTTATCAAAGGCATTTAAAGCATTATCATTATCATTAAAAGTTTGACTAATCTCTAAATCAACTGTTGGGTAGAAATCTTTCTCATTCTGTTTCCAGAGAGCCTGTGCACCTTTAATATTGTATCTTGAAACCAATAGGGAGGGATTATGGTTTATGGAGTAAAGAGCAGCTCGCTCTATACTCTCAGGCATCGCAATATCAAACTCTACTTTTTCCATGTTTGAGACATCTGGCATACGACCAAGAACACGTCTAAAGTTAAACTCTGTATCACGAGTATTATTTAACTGAACAGTTAGGTTTGAACGTGCGAGAGAGAGTGCAGATTCAATTTTTTTAACTTCAGAGTCAGTTGTAAGACCAGAGTCATAGAGATCTTTTACCTTGTTATATATAGACTCATTAATCTGAACATTCTCACGAGCAGTTTGAAGTAGATCATATGAGCGCTGCACATTTATATAAGCATTTGTCATCTTAAACGCGATATCATTTGACTTCTCTACATAATTATATGCTGCCGCTAAAATACGAGCTTCTTGATAATCAACTTTATTTGTAGTTCCAAAACCATCAAAAAGATTTTGAGTCAGAGTTAAAGATGTCTCATAGTTATTGTAATCTTCATCACGAACACCGTGATCCCACTCATCTCCAACTGGTCTATTTGTTTTGAGTTCTCCTGCATTGTTATACCCAAGAGCTGCACGAAAATCTAACGATGGGTAGTATTCTGACTCAGCAATATTTAAATCCTGCTGTGTAGCTCTATAATTTTTTAGTCTCTCCTGCACAACTGGGTTTGTATTTATAGCTTCAACAACACTCTGTTTAAGAGTGATCCCACTTAAAGTTGAAGAGTAAACAAAGCCAAGAGCAGCAGTACTCATAAAAAGTTTTTTTAACATTTCATCTCCCTAAGATTCTTTCATATGATATTATAGTGGTTTAGAGTGAGTTTTCAGTGAGTTTTAGTGAGAATTTTATATAAATGTTGAAATTTTATAATTATTCAAACTAAATATGTTAATTTTTATTAATTTAATTAAATAGACTTCTTTCATAACTCATAAATTAGATTCCAAATCAAGTTTGGAATGACGGTCAGTTGGAACTTCGTCACCCTAAACTTGATTTAGGGTCTAGGTTATGCAAGAAGTCTAATATAAGAAAAAATAATATAAATTTAACCTCCAAGTAACTAAAAATTTTTATTATCTTAAATAAAGTTTTTTTGATTTATAATATGGGAAATAGTTATGAGGAGTTTTTTATGTTTATATCGTCATTTAGTACATATGCAACAAATAACACCTCCAATAGAGCTGCAAAAACAGCCGCAAACGAGAAAGAGACTAAAGCTACCTCATTTAGTGATAAACTCACCAAAAATATATCACACCCCTCACTTGTAAAACAAAATATCTCGATTAACTATATCTCTCAAGGTAAAGCTCAGCATAATAAGCAGATGATAGAAATTAGCCAAAAAAATATTCAAAATAGTAAAAAAGATGACTTTAAAACAACTAACAATATCAAAAACAGTTTTACTTCAAATGCATCACTTCAAAGTGCAAAAGTAGCATATACATCCAATGCAATCATGTTTCCACTTCTTAAAAAACCAACTGCAACTATAAATCAGACACCAACAATCAGTAAAGCTCTTCCACAAGATATACAAGAGTTAAAAGAAAAAAACATGCGTCACATTATGGTCAATACCTATTTGGCAAATGATAACTACTACAAAATCACTGCATAAACAACTACTTACTCTTCAAGCCAAGCCTCTGTTTTAATAGTTCGTCCATCATCTAAAACTTTGAGTTTAAAAGCAGAACTACATTTCCCTTCACTAATATCCATAATGGCTATTTGAAGAATTGCCTTGCATTTTTTTGGTATATCAAAATGACCTTTCATACCACTTAGAAACTGTTTTAAAGGTACCTTTGCATCCATACCAATCACATTATCTCTACACCCTGTTAAGCCAATATCACTTAGGTATGCAGTGCCATGAGAGACTTGAAAATCATCTGTACTCACATGTGTATGAGTCCCTATAATTCCACTAACCTTGCCTTGTAGCAACATCATTAAGCCGCGTTTTTCACTTGTAGCCTCAGCATGAAAATCTATGAAAATATTCTCTATACTATCATTGTGGAGTTGTTCTACTGTTGTTTGTGCACATCTAAAAGCATTATCGGTATAGGGCATAGAGAAGTGTCCCATGAGGTTTAAAACAGCCAGTTTTTCACCTGCTACATCATACACCTTACAACCTGTTCCTGGGACTTCTTCTGGGTAGTTATGAGGTCGAAGAAGTTCATGTGTTTCAAAAAGAGGAAGAATATCTTTTTTATCCCAAGTGTGATTTCCCCCACTCATAACATCAATCCCAAAAGAGACTAACTCATTGGCATTTTTTGCAGTTAAGCCAAAACCATGAGAAGCATTCTCGTAGTTCGCTATCACAAAATCTATAGAGTGTTCTTCTCTTAGATTTTTAAGATGAGTCTGAATCATCTTACGTCCGGGTTGACCTACTATATCGCCTATAAATGCTATTCTCATTAGAGTACCTTTGGTTTATTATTTCTTAAATAAAAGAGTGTCTTTTTTATGATATCGTCATCATCTTTAGAGTCTGACTTTATCATCTCTTTGGACTCATTAAGGTAAGTAATCGTAATATTTTGACCATAGTTCATAATAGATTTTATTTTTTTATCGAGTGCAAGCAGTTTAATAACCATCAACTCAAAGAACTGCTTAGTAGGATTATCGAGCTCCCCAAACCTATCTATCACTTCATCCTCTATTTCATAAATCTCAACACCATCCTCACACTGAGCAAGACGTCTGTATAAATCTAAACGTAGTCTATCTTCCTTCACAACCTCATCAGAAATAAACGCGGATATAGTGAGTTTTATATCTACCTTAGCTCTCTCACTCTCTTTGGAGTTACTCAGCTCTTTTATGGCATCTTCTAACATTCGAAGATAGAGTGAGTAACCTATATTTTTGATATGACCACTCTGTGCATCACCTATTAAGTTACCACCACCACGTATCTCTAAGTCATGATATGCGAGAACTGAACCTGAACCTAAAAAGGAGTTAGACTCTAAAGCCAGAAGTCTTTTTTTAGCCTCATCCGTCAGTGTCTCTTTACTTTTAACTATAAAGTATGCAAAGCCCTCTACACTTCCTCGACCAACACGACCTCGAAGCTGATGAAGGTCTGCTATACCAAACCTATCAGCACCATCAACCAGTATTGTATTTACCTTTGGCATATGAATACCTGACTCTATAATAGATGTTGCTATCATCAAGTCATACTCCCCTGCTTCAAACTTCAGTAGCTCTTTTTCAGTCTCAACAGCAGAGATTTTTGAGTGAAGCATAACCACTCTTAAGTCTGGTAAAATTGCTTTTAACTCTCCAAGTTTGATAGGCATATGATCAATAGAATTATGAACATAAAAGACCTGTCCACCACGACGTAATTCTCGCAGTATTACCTCTTTGACAAGCTTCTCTTCATACTCTTTTACAAAGGTTCGCACTCCTTGGCGTTCACTTGGAGGTATTAGGAGTTGGCTCATAGTTTTAATAGAGCTCATAGCCTGATTAAGAGAACGCGGTATCGGTGTAGCAGACATTGAGAGAAGATGAACATTATGATAGAGCTCTTTTATCTTCTCTTTTTGTTTTACTCCAAACTTATGCTCTTCATCTATTATGACCACACCGAGTTTTTTAAACTCTAAACCGAAAAGAGAGTGTGTTCCTACCACTGTATCTATCTCACCAGAAGCCAGACCTTTTATAATGGCATTTTTATCTTTTGTGCTTACAAATCTATCTAGTTTTGCATAACGAATCCCCATCTCTGAAAATCGCTCATCAAGAGAGCGCCAATGTTGGGCTGAGAGTAGTGTAGTTGGAACTATCATAGCTGACTGAAAGCCTGACTTAAATGCAGCATAAATAGTGTTCATAGCGACTTCAGTTTTACCAAAACCCACATCACCACTTAGGAGTCTATCCATAATATTTCCAGCACCCATCTGCCCTAAAATTTCATTAACAGATTGAGTTTGATCCTCTGTATAATCAAAACCTGATGTAGCCTGAAACTCTTTTAAATCTTTTTTACTTAAACTAATGCGAGGAGCTTTTATAAGAGCACGAGCTGCCGCAGTATTTACAATCTGTCCAGCAATTTCTAAGAGTCTCTTTCTAACCTTAGCTTTTAACTTACCAAAACTTCCCTTGCCAAGTCTATCTAAAACAGGAACAGAACCACCACTTGCAATGTAACGGTCAATATAGTCAAGGTTCTCAACAGGAAGCAAAATCTTATCATCACCAACATACTTGATAACTATAAAATCTTTTATTCCTCCAAGTATCTCAGTCTGCTCAATCCCCTCAAATATACCAACACCATACTCTTCGTGAACAACATAATCTCCAGATTTCAAATCATCAAGTAAAATAGCACTCTTTCTGCGACGACGTTTTTTATCCTCTTTGTTAAGCGATATTACAAGCTCATCAGGAGTTAAAATATTTAAAATATAGGGAGCTTGAACCTGTGTGATATTTTGTAAATCAAAGAGTCCAACTTGCTTGATTACTGCCTTGTTTGCAGCGATAATGGTAATTTTTTTATCTTTGTGAACCTTGAGTAGACTTGTAATGTTAGCTACAACCAACTCTTTAAAATCATCAGAACTTGGTAGTAGTTCTAAGTTAAAACTCTCTCTTGAAACTTGGGGTTCATTTATACCATAAGCATCGACTAAAACACTCTCTAAGTTTTTTGAGAGCATCACTTTTTTAGAGTCTAAAAAGTTATATGCTTTATCACCAAGATACCAAAATCCAAGTGAGGCTACATCTTTTACAAGGGAGTCAAACTCTGAAGATTCTACTCTTTCATTAAGAGTATTAAACGCGGTCTCATCTAGTGAGTAAAATGCGGGACTAATCTCAAAACTATCCAACTCCTCTTTAAGAGTACGTTGTGATTCAAGTTCAAAATACTTTATCTGCTCTATCTCATCATCAAATAGTGAGATTCTAATAGGGTTTTCACTCGCTGGTGCATAGATATCTATAATATCTCCGCGAAATGAAATCTCACCCTTAACTTGTACCATATCTACAAAAGTATAGCCCCAAAAAAGCATCTGCTCTTTAAAGGCTTTCAGCCCTATTTTTTGAGCAAACTCTAAAGTGGTAGACTCTAAAAGTTCTGCTTTTGGAAGGTGAAAAAGAAGGGTTTTCAATGGGGAGATAATAAGTGGTTTTTTCTTAGCTCTATAGTAAGTTCTTAGGCAAGAGAAGAGTTGATGCAACTCCTCTTTATAAACACGAAGATCATCCCCAAAACTAGGACGAAAATCTGGAAACACAATAACATCTTTGTCAAAAAACTTTGCAACACTCTCTAATTGCTCAGCCTCTTTAAAATCCTCACAAACTAGAAGTTCTAGCTCCTGCTCTGATTGGGTTTTAAAATACTCAAATAAAAAACTTTGTGACATATCTTTCCTAGGAGTTATTTTACTTTTGTATCTTTTGATAAAACTGGTGCTGATGATGAATTTTTAACAATAGAGTTACCCTCAAAAATACCTTTTGATTCTATAATTAGCTCTTCAGACTCAATTGTCCCTGCTACTTTTCCAGCTGCTTTAATCTCAACTTTTGTAGCATTCACACTTCCTGCAATATAGCCTTGAACAACAAGACGACTTGTCGTAACATCACCTTTTATACGGCCATTTTTACCAACATTTACCTCTTTAGAAGAGTTTATAATTCCTTCAAATTCACCATCTACATAAAGATTACAAGAGAGATTTATCTCTCCCTTTATTGCTGTTCCTGCTGTGATGATTGTTGTATTTGTCTCACTTTTACCACCTTTAGGTGTGCTGTCGCCCTTATTAAAGATTGCCATGGTATTTTTTTCTCCTTAAGAAATATCTCTTTGTAATTTTCAACTGTCCACTTCAGAAAATAGTATGGATTAACTGTCCTATGTATAAACTTTATCTCATAGTGAAGGTGAGGTCCACTACTCATCCCTGTATTACCGGTATATCCGATAAGATCACCCTTTTTTACAAATTTTGTAGATTTTACCACAATCCTGTTTAAATGTCCGAAGTAGGACTTAAATCCGTAGTTATGCTCTAAGATAATAAGTCTTCCATAACCACTACGTTTATGAAAACCTGCCCACTCAACAATTCCATCAGCAGTTGCATATACAGGAGTATTCATTTTCGCTTTTAAATCACATCCCCCATGAAACTCTTTACGTTTTAATGTTGGGTGCATTCTATACCCATATTTACTTGTTATACCTTTATACTCAATAGGTGAACCATTTGGTATAAACTGCAGAAGAACTGCCATATGGTTTGAGCTTAACTTTGTCGCGTTTACTCTCTCTTTAATTGTAGTATTTTCAATTGGTGAGAGACCGATAAGTGTTTCAATTTCACTAAGAGAATTTGAAAGTTCATCTAACTCTTGTTTTTTTTGAAGTAGAGCTAATTTTGTATCTTGCATACTTCGGTTAATTGTGTCATTTTTCTGTTTTAACAGAGAGTATGCACTTTGTACCTCTTTGATATTTCCTTTAATAGTATCGACTTTTGAATTTAAATAGAGAATAGTCCCAATACCACTAAATGCCACTATAAGTATAAACAAAACAGCATAGAGAATTGCACGCTTTACAAAACGGTGTAAATTAAACTGCTTTACACCATTGTCATCATGAATAGTTACAGTAAAATGGTCATTCACTATGACTCCTTAAAAATGTTTCTACTACACTAAATGAACCAAAAACTAAATACTTCTCACTCTCTTGAGTCTTACTAAAATTTTTACATTTAATATCTAAATTAGCTAGCGATTTTTTTAAAAGAGTACTCTTTGCAACTCTATCACCATCTACAGCTATAATCTCAACATGCTCTATAATCGGTTTTAAAATAGAAAAAATCTCTTTATAGTTTTTATCTTTATAACTATTATAGACTAAAATATATTTTTTTCCTTTTAAAGCATCTAAAATCACCTTTGCTGCAAGTGTATTGTGTCCAACATCTAGTAAAATATTAGGCTTAAAATATGATAACCTACCAAAAAGTTTTGAGTTATCAAAGTTCTCTATAGAGTAGGAAATTTTAAAAAAATTGAGTGCAGCTATACTTAAAGAGAGATTGTCTTTTAGGTATTTAGGCAGCGAAAGATGTTTAGAAATCAACTCTATTCTCTTACTATCCTCTTGGTTTAAAAACTCATCGACTCCGTAAATTTTCAGCTCTTTTTGAGATGCTAAGAGAGATGCAATATCATAAACTTCACTCTGAGTCTGCTTTGCAAGAATAGCACTATTTTGCACCGCGTTTAACTTAGTAGTAGCAATCTCTTTTAGAGTTGATCCTAAAAAAGCTTCATGGTCTATACCTATAGGAGTAACGAGAGTTAAACTTTTAGGAAATACAGCCGTTGCATCATACTCACCACCTAGTCCGGCCTCCATAACAACATACTCCATATCTTTAAATATAAGCATTGCTAAAAAAGTCGTATACTCAAAATAACTCAAAGAGTCTCTATCTTTTTTTTCTAATATGCTCAGTAGTTTTACATGGGCCAGATCTAAGGTTTCATCACTAACTTCATGAGAGTTTATCCAGATTCGTTCATTAAAGTTTACAATATGTGGAGAGGTGTAGTGAGCGGTAGAAAACCCAAGAGAGTGAAGTGCAGAAGCTAAAAATCGCCCTGTAGTTCCCTTACCATTTGTACCTATAAGATGAATAATTTTAGGTTGTGCAAAATGACTTTTAATCTTCTCATATATGCGAGGCATACGAGAGTAGTCTATCTCATCATAGTAGAGAGGTTTTAAATTAAGATACTCTTCAAGCTTACTCATTTACTATTTATATGCAACTCTATTTCTACCATCTTCTTTTGCTTTGTAGAGGTATTCATCTGCCGAATTTAAAACAGCTTGAAGAGATGCATGTTTTTTTCTCTCACTTATACCTGCACTCACTGTAACTTCTATGCGAACTCCCTTATACATAAATCGAGCTTTTTGAACATGCTTACGTACCTTCTCTGCAAACACAACACCACCTTTGGTATCGGTTTCACTTAAAAGTGCCATAAACTCTTCCCCACCAAATCTACCTACTACATCAACTGTTCTCGCCTCTTTTTTGAGTATTTTTGCAAATGCTGAAAGAACTGCATCACCCGCATCGTGACCATGAGTATCATTTACCTCTTTAAAGTGGTCTAAATCAAACATTACAATAGAGTAATTTCGATTGTACCTCTCAAACTCAGCCTCTTTAATAGCAAAGAACTCATCAAGAGCTCGTCTATTGTAGAGTTTGGTTAAAAAATCCTCTTTTGACTCTTGTTTTGCAGATTCTAAATCTTCTTCAAGTTTACGAATCTTTCTACTCATCATTTTCACTTCACCGGAGTGATTTTTTAAATCTTTACTTAAGAGTTGTGTATTCTCTTCAAGTGCTACGGCTATTGTATAAAGCTTTTTATGTGCCGCTTTAAAGTTTGTAATGGTGCCCTCATTATAACTCTCTAACTCACTTTTTATCTGCTGTATCTCAACAGTAGAACTATCTGAACGCTCTATCATATCTATAAGTCTTAAAGAGAGTTTATCTAAAACACCATCAAGTGACTCAACCATCTCCTTAACACTCTGCTTATCAAGTGCTATTCTAAGAGATATTGCTGATTTAATCTCACTCTCAACACTCACACTATCCAAAAGAGAAGGGTTATTACGAATTTTTTCACTTATTGTAGCAATTTTCTCATTGACACTTGATGCTATTGATGGGACAAAAGAGGCTATAAGAAGGGCAGATATTTTAGAGAGTTCTATATTTGCTGCATTTTTAGATGAAGTACTTAAGGAGGAGTTTAAACTCTCTACTGTTTTTTGTAAGTTTTGAGTGTCTAAGTCACCAAACTCACGGAGTTTTTGTAAAAATGTATCATCATAAGTAGTTATAAAGTTAGTCCAAAGCTGTCTAAACTGATCTAATTGGGATGCTTTTGGACTAGAGTTAAGCAAATCTAGACTCTTTTTTGCTAAATCACTTGCCTCTTTATTATGAAGAACGCTAACCACTTGAAGAATTCTTTTTGTTAAGATAGTCTGTGCTTCAAGTGCATCTGAGCACTGAGTTGGATTTGTTCTGTTGAGCTTCGAGATTAAAAAACGTACAAATTCAGACATCGTTTTTATACGATATGCACTCAAATCTTTTTGAAACTCTTTGTTGAGTGTTTTTGAGGCCTTCTCCACATGTTGGCAATCTTCTACCAACATACCAGCCTTGGCAGCCTCTTTACAAAAAGCTTCGTGGTAAAAATCTGGTGTTAACAGTTTACCCTCTAACTCCAATCTTTTTAAAGATTTTTTTATTATGCTTTGTATTGTCATAAAATTATCCTTCTTTTCTACTCTTCTTGTTTAGCTCTAGCACCCTCTGCTGAAACCTGCGAAACAAATGATTTTATAGCCTTTTCAGAACTAAATTTAATCGCATTAAATCTCTCTTGATCAGTAATAACTGCATTTGCCACAATGCTAAAGTCATAAGTACCCTGAGATGTATAAAGTTTCATGTTACCATCTTTATATCTTTTAATTTGCAGGCTGATTGTAGTTCTGTAAGCGATAATATATCCATCGTTATCATACTGTAGGGGTACATAACTTGGTTCATTTATACTCAAATCAAGGTGTGTTGTGGAGAGTGCCCTACTTGTAAGTGAGGCATGAAACACTTTAATAACTGCAGCATCTACAGCATCTTTAATTACAACTGTATTTTCTGGATCTTGTGCAGAAATTTCTACACTTGTACTGATTTTTTCACCAACAACTACTCTAGCATACTTTGCACTTGGTTTATAGCCACATGAAGATAAAAAGAGTATAAGAGCCGATAAAAAAAGCAATTTAAGGGCAAATCTAACTCTTCTCAACTTTTAACCTTTAATCACTATATTTACAAGCTTCTTAGGAACAACTATCTCTTTAACTATTGTCTTGCCTTCAAGCCATTTAGAAATAAGTTCTTTTGCAGCCACTAAAATTTCTTCCTTAGTCGCATCCATCGCAACTTCCACTTCTGCTCTACGCTTACCATTTACTGCAACTCCAAGCATCACAGAATCTTCTACAAATACTTCTTCTAAAACTTTCTGCTTTGAGAGATTATTTAAAGAGAACTGCTCATTTGAAATCTCCCAACAAATGTGAGGAATAACCGGCTCCATAATTGAGCTTAAAATCCAGTAACCCTCACTCCATACATCAGCATTACTTTGAGAGTTAAGTGCATTCATCGCTTCCATAACACCAGCTATCATCGTGTTAAAGGTGTAACGCTCAGCATAAACATCATTTGCACGAACAAGAGCTTCATAAACCTTTTTACGAGCAAGTTTCTCTTCTTTATTAAGTGTACTATGCTCTATTTTAGGGATAGTATCCGTTTTAACAATATTTGAACTTCTATCAAAAAATCTTTTTATAAACTTGTATGATCCCTCAACTGCTGAGTCATTCCACTCTAACTCTTGTGTTGGTGGTGCTGCAAAAAGAATAAAAAGACGGGCTGTATCCGCTCCATATTTTTCTATGATAGCATCAGGGTCGACAGTATTGCCTTTAGATTTTGACATTTTTGCACCATCTTTAAGGACCATACCCTGAGTAAGAAGTTTATTAAATGGCTCATCAAACTCAACATAACCTAAGTCTCGAAAAACTTTTGTAAAAAATCTTGCATAGAGAAGATGAAGAATAGCATGTTCGATTCCACCAATGTAGTGATCAACTCCCATCCAGTACTTCATCTGTTCAGATGAAAATGCCTCTTTTTCCCAATTCTCTGGCGATGCACAAAAACGCAAGAAATACCAAGAGGACTGTACAAAAGTATCCATAGTATCTGTCTCGCGAATAGCATCTTTACCACAAGATGGACAAGCACAATGCTTCCATGTTGGATGATTCTCGAGTGGACTTCCTTCACCATTTATCTCAACATCATCAGGAAGAGCAATAGGAAGATTCTCCTTTTTCTCCATAACTATGCCACAATCTTCACAGTGTACAAAAGGAATAGGAGCACCCCAGTAACGTTGACGGCTTACTCCCCAATCTTTGAGTTTGTAGTTAGTCGTCTTTTTACCAATATTTTTCTCTTCAAACATCTTAATGATGTTATATTGAGACTTTTTAGAGTTAAGTCCATCAAATTCACCAGAGTTAAAAAGTATTCCAGCATCTGTAAACGCGGCCTCACTTACATCAGACTCTGCATCTTTAGGTTTGATCACCGCATTTATAGGTAAAT
>Ga0256826_1000759_pt1 | contig 19917 bp, 14 predicted proteins | sample CV79metaG_FD_185975 | JGI IMG/M metagenome (GOLD analysis project Ga0256826, IMG submission 185975) | Hydrothermal vent microbial communities from East Pacific Rise, Pacific Ocean - CV79 | ecosystem: Environmental > Aquatic > Marine > Hydrothermal vents | place: Pacific Ocean: East Pacific Rise...
TTATGCCCCAGCATGGAAGTATTATAACCCAAGAAAATGTCAATAATGCCTTTAAGTATTTAAAAAATTTAAAATGTGGAATTGACTATTTTAGGGATATCTCTGATGAAGAGCTTGATTTCATGGAAGATAAATAATCAAAAATAGAGAAAAGTGTTACCACCTTTTCTCTTACCCCTTCACCATAAACAATGCAACCACCAAAAGCAATAAAATCTCAACACTTTCAAGTGTAACCCCTAAAACATCACCATTGATAAATTTTAGTTTTTTTGTAAAAAATATAGAGATAAAAAAACCAAAAATAATACCTATAAAGAGCAGTATAATAAAATAAGGGGTGAGAAATGAACCCATAATCATAAAGAGTACAAAAATTATCATAAGAGACCAATGGTCTAATGCTTCTTTTAGTTGGGTAAGAAATGAAGATTTAAACTCATGTAGTATCAAAAGTGTTAGCAGTGAAAGACGGCTTATAATAACAATAGCAATAAACTCAGCTAAGATATTGTGGGTAAATAGAAGGACAATACCAGCCACTTTAAGGAGTAAAAAACTAACTCCATAAAGTACTCCTACAGCTCCTACAGTCGGTTCTTTTATAATGGTATAGGGATCTTTTCCAGAGTGGGAAGCGTAGATGGCATCAAAGACATCAATAACAGCTTCAGTATGTAAAAAACCATAAAGTAGCATATAAAAAATAGCAGAAACTATCGCTCCATACCAACCTAAATGGCTTAAAATAGAAAAAAGAAAAACTGTTCCTATCCCCAAGACAAGACCAACCACTGGTAAGAAGAGCAACATAACATTTAAAATCTCTTTTTTTGATAAATCATCACTCTCTTTAAAGCTCATGGGCAATATAGAAAAGTATGAAAAGGAAAATTTGATACCTAAGTAGAGGTTTTTCATAAGTGTTTCTCCAAAGTTTTTAGTGCGATACTGTCTTTGACTGCAATCCGAACAAATGTGTCATCTAAAAAGTCAAAGTTGGAACAGTCTCGTATCATGATTTTGTAAGGGATGAGCATTTTTTGAAAAGTAGGTGCATCTATGTTTTTTAGTTTTACCATCACAAAGTTTGCAGAAGAGGGGTAGACTTTTTCTATATAAGGGGAGTTTTCAAGAATTTTTATAAGATATTCCCGATGCTCATCATTAATTTTACGTGATTTTTTAACAAAATTTTCATCGGAGAGGGCTGACTGTAAATAGTGGCTGTCAAACTCTGAAATTTTCCAAAGGGGTTCTTTTTTTTGTAGGGCGAGTATGTTCTTTTCATTGGATAAAATAGTACCAATCCGAATACCAGCTGAACTGTAAAATTTGGTCATTGACTTTAAAATATAGAGTTTATCATAGTTTTCTAAGTAGGGAATTGCTGACTCAAAAGGGGTGAAATCTAAAAAAGATTCATCTATTAAAATGGTACAGTTTTTCTTTATCCACTCTTCCATCAATTGTTTAATATCATAAAACTTTCCATCGGGGGTTGAGGGGTTAACAAAAATTACAAGTGAGTTCTCTTTAACCTCTTGCTCTATATTTTTAAAACGGTCAATAAAATTTAAATAATAGCCATTGAGTTTAGCAGATTTTTTATACTCTAAATAACAAGGGGAATAGAGAGTTACCTCTGTCAAATTCAGTTCTCTAAAGAGTGAATAGATAGCTGTGGTTGCTCCATTAAAAAGCTCTATTTGTGATATTTTTATATTATAAAGTTTAGCGATAGCCTTATATAGCTCATCATAATTTGGATAAGCAGAGATATTTAAAGTATTAAAGTCTATGTTGATTTTTGGTTTGACGAAGTTTATGTTGGAAGAGAGATCAATCACTTCCTCTATGGGGCAGTGAATCTCTTGGGAAAATTTTTTAATGTTTCCACCATGTTGATGTGTTGTTTTCATGGTGGAATTATAGCAAACTAAGAAAAAATGAAACTTTATAAAATGAGAGAATATTAATATTAGAATATTTATATCTCTTGTTGTAAAAACTGTTATACTAGGTTTAAAAATTATTTAGGAAATTTAATGGAGCTTTTAACCATTGTTCATTCAAGACGTACAGACTATTTACCAATTATTTATGAATTCTCAAACAAAATCAAACGACACATACTTTTTTATGACCATGGTGTGGTTGACAGAGAGTATGCTACAGAACTTAAAAATTCTATAGAACGTTTTAATAAAAAATATAATCTCTCTACAGAGATAAAAATGATAGAGATAGATGAAGATAGTAAAAAAGATATGCAACAGATAGCAGAGGTCTTTAAAGGAAAGAGTGAAGAAATTTATTTAAATGGCTTAGGAGCAGATGTAGCTCTTTTTACAGTGCTTTCCTCTATTATCTTATCTAATGATGGAAAAGTTATTGCTTATGACAGTGAAGATAATAGCTATAATCTTATTACTAAAAATGGATTTTCTAATAAAAATCTTGAAAGTTCTATGAGTATAGAAGATTTTCTTTTGTTAATGGGAGAAGAGCTTCTTTATGAAAATAATCAAACAGAGATAGAAAAAAATAAAGAGGCTTTAGAATTACTTTTTTCTGATGCAAAACGTCTTTTTAAAATACGTTTTTTGTTAAAAACTCGAAAGACAAAAGAGTTAAAGAGTCGATATCCAAAATTATTAGAAGCATTAGAGAGTTTAGATATTGTTGATGAAGAAGGACTCATTAAAGGGCAAGAAGCATTTGTACGCTTTGGGTATCTTTTTGAAGATTTTATCTACTTGCAGTTAAAGCAGTTTGACTTTGATGACATTAAAGTGGGAGCAAAAATACGTTTTGATGAACAACAGGTAAAACGACGGCAGATAGAGGTGACCAATGAGTTTGATATTTTGATTATAAAAGATAATAAAATAGGCTTTATTGAGTGTAAGATAGGTGATTCCCTTGATCCAATCCATACTATTTATAAAAGTGATTCGGTTATGGAATATTTTGGAGCAAGTGCTTCTAGTCTTATTGTTAATATTGAGAGAAATAAAACACCTCACCTTAAATATGTAAAAAAGAATTTTGGTCAATCTCTTATTTACCGAGCAAAGACTAAAAAAGTAAGTATTTATAACTCTTTTGATTTTTCTAAAAATAGTTTTAGAAGTAAAATTAAAGAAGCATTTGGGGTTGAACTAAAAGAGGAATTTTTAAAAAGTGAAGATAAAAAAAGTTTAACTGAACTTGCAGATAAGTGGAAGAGATAATGGATTTGATAGAAAAGCAAAAAGCGTTACAGGGTGCTTCCTATCTGTTGCTAGAAAAGCGAATAGAGGAGCTTCTTTCAAATAAAAGCTCTCATGTTCAGAGTTTTGCTAAAGCAGGAGGACTTTTAAGTTATATTCAAAAATTTATTGTTGTTGTGGAAGAGTTTATCTTAGAGTATCTTCAACAGGTTGTGAGTAAAGTTATTCAACAGGACAATGACTATTATGCTAAGCTTTTGGAGGTAGAGTATAAAAATATTCATGATGCTGTAGCCAAGCCTTTGGCATGGGTCTTGTTTGATAAGAATCGAATGGAAGAGACAGTTAAGGCGATTAAAGCAAGTAAAAATAATTTTACTGAAATAGAGGATAATCATTTAAAAAAGCTTGTTCAAAAGGTTGTTGATGATTTAATGAAACATCTTACTATAGGAGCTGATTATTATAGTGATTTATCTCGTGAAAAAAATGAATTGTTTAAAGAGAACCCTCAACGGGTTGCATTAGCTATTTGGCAATTAGGGAGCAATGAGATTGTCAATATGGCAATGGTCCATCTCCTTTCCTTACAACAGAGTGACAATGCCGATGATGAAAACTCTGCAAACAGTAGACAGAGCTTTGGAGGAGATATTGGAGAGACGATTCATGGGCGTATTGCATGGCGATATTTTAGCAGGGTTGAGGAGTTAAAAGATAAAGAACTCAAAGTAGCATATCGTAACTATAACAATAGCCATTTTGACCTCTTGGAACAACTCTCTAAAGCTTTGATTGGTAATAAAGTAGAGCTAGAGATTGGTCAGAAGATGCTTAATCTGGCACTTGAAGCAAATGTCATAAAAGAGTACACTAAACCCAATGATGAAAAAAACTTCAACTATCTAAAGCTTAATCCTGAACTTTTAGAGAAGATGAATAAAACTGATAAACGTATCGCTTATGGTGCATCTATGGTCTATAAACCTATGGTGACAGAACCGTTAGAGTGGTGTAGTATGTATGAGGGAGGCTTCTTGCCTGATGAGAATGGTGAAGGACGTTTTGACCTCTCTCTTATCAAAGCTTCTAATAAAAAAGATAAACAAGCACTTCAGGGAAAAGAGATGCCTTCAACAGTTTTAAATGCCGTTAATGGACTACAGAATACAGCTTTTAAAATTAATAAGAAAATCTTAGATGTATTACTTGATTATCATGATGATATTAACTATATGAAAAAGAAAAACCGTGTCGATTTTGCCTATTATCGGATTTTGAGAGAGATTCTTTCTGCTGACCTTCAGACAAAGAGTAAAGAGCAGATAGAACAACATTTTAAAAAGACAAAATATATCAAGGTTAGCAAAGAGAAAGAGTTAAGTTCTGCTGATAAAAAGAGAATAACTAAAGCAATAAAAGCTATTAAAGAAAGTTCTTCTCTTGAGCGTTTTAAGCTTGATAGTGAGATTTATTATGAGATAGCCAAGTATAAACAAGGCTTTGATACCATTGTTCAAATAGCCCAAGAGATGCTTGATTTTGAGAGATTCTATTTTGTATGGCGTATGGATTTTAGAGGGAGACTCTACCCTCAACAGACCCTACTAAATCCTCAATCAGGAGATATGCCCAAATCTTTACTCCTTTTTGCTAAGAAAAAACCATTAAATGAAGAGGGCAAAAGATGGTTTTTCATTCATGGGGCAAACTGCTATGGAGAGGTAGATAAAGAGATTTTTGATAAACGTGTAGTATGGGTAGAAAAGAATCATGATGCTATTTTATCGTGTGCTAAAGATTACCGAAAAGAGAATTTTTGGAAAGAAGCAAGTGACCCATTTAAATTTTTGGCATGGTGTTTTGAGTATGAGTGTTATATTAATAGCCCCGATAGTTTTACTACAGGTATTCCTGTAGCCATAGATGGTTCTAACAATGGATTTCAGCACATTACAGCCTTATTAAAAGATGTAGATGGAGCTAAAAAAGTAAATGTATTACCCTCTTATGATGAAGAAGATAGTCTAAAGATGAGTGATTTGTATGCTGAAGTTGCTATAGAGTTAAAATTTATAATGAAGCAAGAGATAATAAGTTTTGAAGAGAAAAAAGAGACATTACTTGAAAAAAATGGACTTTTTTATACTCAAAAAGATAAAGAGATTTTTTTTCCTGAGTATCATATTGAAGAGTTTTCAGAATATTTAGAAGAGGTAGAAACATCTCAACTTTTAGTAGGACAATACTATACAACCTATCTCTCTAAGAATTTTCAAGGAAAGATGAATTTTACTCAAAAAGAGTTGGATGAAATAGAAAAATCTCTTATTCAGATTGAGAGAAAAGTGCGTAAAGAGGTAGGGGAAGAGGATTTAGAAGAGATTCGTGACTCTATGATTGATGAGTTAAATCGTTTGAGTAAACGTGCCAAACGAGCAGAAAAAAGAGGAACTCTTACATTCAAAAAAGAGAAAGCTTTTGTATTAAAAGAGGAGTATCAGTTAGAAGCTTCTTCTCTCTACCAAACCTTTTTAGACCAAAAATTAATCAACCGTTCTTTTGTAAAAGGACCAGTTATGACAGAGTCTTATGGTTCGAGTACCGAGGGAAAAGCCAAAGCACTTTTAGAGAAGATAGAATCATCAGGAATTTTATCGGAGTTAGAAGAGAAAGACCGTTACCTTGTCGCACTAGAAGTAACAAAGCTTTTGGAAAAAGCCTTAAGTTCGGTCTCCTCTTCTCCTTCCAAATATAAAAAATGGATGAAAAGGTATGCTTCTGATATTGTAAAGGGTGATAAGCCTATTTTATGGCAAACTCCATTAGGATTAGAGGTGCAACAGGTTGACTTTAAAGCTGAGAAGGTTAAGGTTTCTATTGATGGTGGACGAAAGGTAGAGTTTAAAATTTATACCGATGAGTTGGATGCTTCAGCACACAAAAAAGGACTCTCACCCAACTATATTCACTCACTTGATGCCTCACATCTTATGATGACGGTGAATGCTTTAGCTCAAAGGGGCATAATCGACATTGTCACTGTACATGACTCGTTTGCTACCCATGCTAATGATGTGGACATTTTATCCCTGACTTTACGTCAAGCCTTTGTAGCACTACACAAAAAAGAGATTTTGCCAGAATTATGTCAGTTTTGGGAGGAGGTCTTTGGCGTAGAGCAAAAAAAGATTCCCTATGTAGATAGAGATGGTTTTGATTTAAATGAGGTTTTAAAATCAGAATATTTCTTTGCTTAAAACAAAAAAAGAGAGAAAGCTTCATTTCGCTTCTCTTGTTAGCCATCACAGGCACAAAGGTTATTCACATCAAGCCTTATCTACACCAACCAGTTTAATGGTGGCATAAATAGAATCTCTAGTGGATGTTGTGGAAAGTCTATAATCATGTTTTGTCCTTTATATTTAAAATTTGGTTAGCCTTTTTAGGGGCAAGAGGGTTGTTTGGTATAAGTTGTACTACTTGTCTCCAAGAATAATACAAACTAATTCACATAGTGGATTTGCCATCGTTGTTCTCCTTCTTATTAATAGTTTTAGCACTCTTCATTTTGAGTTGGCTTGGTCATCTCAGACATCTTCTTTCTTTAGTCACCAGTTGAGAAAATTCTTTAGAGGTTAGTCTTTAAAAAGTTCTTTGGCAACACATACTGCAATTGGTGCAAGTATCATAAACATTGTTATCCTTTTATTATATATATGGTGGACTCTTTCGAGTATCCCAAGCCTAGACGGCAGTAACAGGTAAAAATAGGTTAGACTTAGTCTTCCCAGCAGATACAAATACCCATGAAATCTCCTTTATCAATATAACTGTTTGGACTCTTTCGAGTATCCTAAGCCTTATACGGCAGTAGCAGGTTAAAGTTATTATTCAAACCAATCGTTTGGAATGCAGATACAGCTCATAAAATCTCCTTTAATTAAATCGTTTTAGCACTCTTCGTTTCGAGTTGGCTTGGTCATCTCAGACATCTTCTTTCTTTAGTCACCAGTTGGAGAATTCGTTAGAACATCCAAGGCAGATTTCTAGGGGGAAAGTCTATAATCATTTGTGTACTCCTTTAGTTAAATCGTTTTAGCACTCTTCGTTTTGAGTTGGCTTGGTCATCTCAGACATTTTCTTTCTTTAGTCACCAGTTGGGAAAAGGCAACCGTTATAGTATCGCGTTGGGTCGTTTTGGAATGACCGTCACAAGCGTGTTTTCAACGAATACACCATGAAAGTTAGGAAACGAGGGTAAAACAATTCGGCTCTTAGAGCGTAACTCTACATTCAATAGGTCACGTTCTAAAAGCTTTATCGCATTACTTATCTGCGTTTTACTACAGGATGTAAACTCAAAGACACGTTGTAAGAAACGCTGTGCAGCATGGTATGTTATGTGCATTTTTATCCTTTTGTTTAAATAGTTTGGACTCTTTCAAGTATCCTAAGCCCTTACGGCATAGCAGGTTTGTCACTTTCTTTCTTTAGTCACCAGTTAGGAAATGAGAAATATAAAAATACTTTTTGTGAGTTCTAATTTTTTAATATGTATATTTTATAGAGTAGAAGATAGATAAGCTAAATAATTATTTTAATTTCATTTTTTTCTATAATTATTAATTTAAATTTAAATTTTTAAGATAATATATTTATGTAATATAATTTAAAATATAATGGAAAAATATTGAATACAGATAAAGAAAGAATAATTTTTTTACTTGGTGGAGATGACCTAGAGATGTCTTCTATAAAAGAGTTGTTTTTAAAGGAAGGCTATAAAGAAGGTAAAGATTTTTTTGATAAAAAATTAAAATGGGGAGCTAAACTTAGTGAGTATCAAGAAGAGTTAGAAGAGTTTATCAATCATATTATATATGGTATAGAGTTGGAAGAAGATATTGACCCTCCTAAAAACTATAAAGCAATAGACCATCATAATCATTTTTCAGATAAAGAGGCGAGTATTATTCAAATCTTAACCCTTTTGGATAAGAAACCCACACGAGAGCAGATGCTTATCGCCCATAATGATGTGGGTCATATAGAGGCAATGCGATGTTTTGGAGCGACAGAGGATGAGATAGTAGATATTCGTAAAAAAGACCGAGTTAGCCAAGGGGTCACAGCCAAAGAGGAAGCCCAATCATTAGAAGAGATAAAGAATATCAAAGAGGAGAATGGGGTCTATCTACTTAATACTTCACTAAGCAAGTTTTCTCCCATCGTTGACAATTTCGAGAAACGACCTCTTTTACTCTATTCAGATAAGAGCTTAACCTATTATGGAGATATAGAATTTTTAAAAAATCATTATAAAGAGCAGATAGAGAAGAATCAAGCCTACCATGGTCGTGGCTATTTTGGATTTGACAGTAAATACGTAGCTTTGATTTCATCGAAGAAATTAGCTAAGGAGATTTTAGAGATGAAAAAAGAGAAAAATATCATAAGTTATCATAATTTTATGTTTCCGTTTCGGTTTGATAAGCTTGATAAACCTATTACAGATAGACATGAATTTTATAAAAATAATAAATTTGATAAACGTGTTAAAATTGATAAAGAATTTATAGAAAATTTAAAGAAAGATAATTGGGAATATCAAGAGTTTGAAATAAAAACAACAGAAGAATATAATGAATTTGTCTATTTTCATGATTTTGCACGAGATACACTTTTTAATACAGCAGATATTGATGAGGATAAATTTGAATGGAATGCCACTTCTTACTATTTTTATAAAGATATTTCAGAATCTGATACTTTTGAACTCTCTCTTTTATGTGACAAGAAGTATCTATTAAATTTAGTAGGTCTTTCATTACGTATTTTTGATACAGGTGTAGGACTTCTCTCTCTTGAATTGGAAAACAGAGAAATTGACCAAAGTAGCTTAGATGATATTTTAAAAATTAATGATTTTGGTAGACGAATTTATCCTCAATATTTAGGTTCTGAATTAACTGTAGATACAAAAAAATCTTTTCTAGCAGATAAAGTAGTTGTTAAGATTGGAAATGAAAGTTATGAAGAAAATTTTTCTTATACGGATGTTCCAAAAGAAATAGTGATTGCTGATTATATTTTAAAGCTTTTAGGAACAAATACATTTACAACAAAAAAAGATGAGATTTCTAAGAATTTTATTCAGCCTAGTATTGATGATAGGATGTTTGTTTTAAGTTGGTATGCAGATAAAGCATATAGTGAATCTCTAAAAAACTATAAATATATAAAAGATGATAAATGGTATGAGTATGTTTTTGTAGATGGAGCAGGTAAGACAATTAATAGTCCAAGAATGCAAAAAAAACTTATTAAAGAGTCTACTTATGATAGATGGATGAACTCTCCATATGGACTTACCCTTTATGGTATGAGTCGTTACTCTTTTGTCTGTTTGTCAGCTAGTGATTTTCCTTTGGCTCATATGAAAAGTATGTACTTTCAAATGTTTACACTGCTTTTAACCCAACGTGCTTCCATTTTACGCTTTTCTGATGAGGTAACAGCTTTATCTGATATAGAGTCTCAAAATATGGAAACACAAATTTCAAGTTTATATAAAAACTACATTCGCTTTGTAAACAAGCTTTATTTTAGAGAGGTTACACCACAAGACCAAGGCTTAGAAGTTTACAATCAAGCAAGGGGAATTTTACGAATAGATAATGATATTAAAGATTTAGACAACGAGATAGAAGAGTTACATAAATACGCTTCTATGTTAGAAGAGAGTAGACAAGCTCAAGAGATGAATAAGCTTTCAAAACTAGGTACATATTTAGTTCCTCCTACACTGGTAGCAGGTTTTTTAGGTATGAATGTTTTTGGTAACAGATTAGAGAGTAATTGCTGGATAGCAGGAGCAGTCATTGCAACCATTGCTTCACCATTTATTGTTAAGTTTTTTGTGGAAAAGGAGAAAAAATGAGCAAATTCAAAATAGAATTTAGCCTAAAGCAACACACCCCACTCATTCACTTTCAAAGTGAACAGAGTGGTGCAACGCTAAGGGCTACAGAGTTGAAACCTAAGTTTGATAGGTTTCTTATTGAGATGTTTGAAAAAGAGCAGAGAGATTATAAAGATTTTTTAATTTCGGGGCAGGAGAGGGCTTTGGATTATAAGGTTAGGATAGAGCCTGATATGTCATCTTCAACTGAGATAGATGGACGAAACCCTCTATTTTTTGGAAATATGGGAGATGGGAAAGATAAAGAGTTTAAAGAGCATAAAGAGAGCTTTAAAATATCTTTTTCTTCATTTAATACAAAATTAAAAGAGTATATAGAGCAATACTTTGAAGCTTTTATAGCCAATACAAATTTTGGTACACGACAATCTAAAGGTTTTGGTAGTTTTTATATTGATGGAAAAAGTTTTGATAAAAGTTTGATAGATCATGATGTTTATAGTTTTTCTTCAAGTAAAGGCTCTTGGGATAAAGATATAAAACTTTTTTACTCATTTTTGAGACAAGGTATAAATGTTCCAAGAGGAAGAAGTTTATTTTACTCTAAACCAGCAATTTTTCTTTATGCGAAAAAGCAAGGTTGGGAGTGGGATAAAAAAGCTATTAAAGGACACTTCTTTTCATCTGATTTGGCTACTCAACAAAATAAATATAGTGATGATTCTCCTGTAAACTATAACTCTAATAAGCAAAAATTACTTAGAGATTTGTTTGGTCTTTCAAGTGAGCAGTCATGGATGAGTTATAAAGCAACAGTGAAGAAAGAGCATGATGATATTGACCGATTTAAATCACCGATAACTTTTAAAGTTGTAGAGAATATGGTCTATTTTTGGGCTGACAACAGCTATAAAGATATTTTAGGAGAGGAGTTTAAAATTAGCACAAGAGGTAATTCTCCTTTAAAACTTTCTACGCCTATAGATTTTGATTTTAATGAATTTTTTGAGTTTGTTAAAACTATAAACTTATCAACAGTAGTGGAACAAAAATATCATGCTTCAGATGAATATCGAATACTAAATAAAATTTTACAAAACTTAAAGGCTCAAAAATGAAACACATAGCCCTAACCATAGGACCAATTGTAGATACGCTTTCATTAGGTCGTAAAACATCAGAGGTGTGGATGGCGAGTTATCTTTTTTCTTCTTTTATGAAAAATACCATCAAAGCATTAACAGAGCGAAGTGATGCAAAATTCATTATTCCTTTTGTAGATGATGAGATACTTAAAGAACAAGATGATGGTGTAGGGATGTTTCATGACCGTTTTATTTTGACGACTGAAACACTAACTATTGATGAAGTGGAAAGCATACTCTTGGAACAAAAAGATGCCATAGCAGTGATGGTAGCACAAAGCATAAAAGAAGATGAGCAAAAGGTTAAAGCGTTTTTTAGACAATATTTGCAAACTTATCTTTTTGAGACCACAGAGAAGTTTGAAAATCCTATTTTAGACATCTCTACTATTATGGACAGTATTGAGCTTCATACACCACGGCTAGAGGCAGAAGATGACTATTTACGACGTTTTTTAAACAGAGATATTATCTTAAACTCTAGTTTAGCCAAAACTTCTTTTGGTAAAAAGCCATCATTTGAAGCGATTGATGCCATTGCAGGACAAGAGTTAGATAGAGATATAGATGCGACTAATGCTTATAAATATATTGCTATCATTTATGCTGATGGAGATAATCTAGGGAAATACATTAAAAGTCAATCTGATGTAACACAGGTCTCTAAAAAGCTTTTTGACTTTGATAAAAAAGCAACTCAAACGATTAAAGAGTTTGGTGGATTGCCTATCTTTATTGGTGGGGATGATTTGATTATTTTTGCTCCACTGCTCAATGATGGTAAAACTGTTTTTGATTTGCTTAATCGTTTAAGTCGTGATTATCAAAAGGCTTTAAAAACTGATGAGAGTACGCTAAGTTTTGGTGTGAGTTTGACGTACTACAAATACCCTCTTTATGAAGCTTTGGCAAGAGCCAGAGATGCTCTTTTTGATGTGGCTAAAAAATATGAGGGTAAAAATGCTATTGCGTTATCTACTCAAAAACATAGTGGACAGTCATTTGAGTTTTGTATAGGAAAAGATGAATCTGCTTATAGCACTTTTTTAACCCTTATTGGGCAAGTGCTTAATGAGGAGATTGAACTACCTCATGCTATTCACCATAAGCTTCAAAGTCATCAAAAACTTTTTGAAGCAATACCTATGGAGAGGTTGGAGAGTACTTTTGAAAATATCTTTAATGAAGATATTCATAAGAGCCAGTTTGAAACAGGATTAAAAGCAATTCAAGAGCTTATACAAAAGCTTGGGTTGAAAGAGAAGCAACAGGAAAAACTTTTTTCAATGTTGTCAACCATTAAAGTACTAAGAGGTGATAGATAATGAGCCAAACTTATTTAATAATCCTACAACCACTAGAGCCTTTTTTCTTTGGGGGTGAGTATACCTTTGGAGCAGATGAGAGTCGTAAAGAGTCCTCTCGGTACAGTGCAACATCAACGCAGTTTCCACAGCAAACAGCCCTTTTGGGAATGTTAAGAAAAACCATGTTGATTCAAAATGACCACCTAACCATGCACAAAAAAGGGGAGTGGGTCGATAGTCGAGGAAGAGGAACACAAGACCATAACTATGACAATGCTAAAAAACTTGTAGGTACAGAGGCTTTTTCCTATGAGGGAGCTATTGATTTAGGAATTATAGAACAACTCTCTCCTCTTTTTATACAGACAAAAGAGCGTAGTTATGTTGCCAATGCCAAAGATGATGGACTGAAACTAAAAGAGTTGGCAGGAGCTGTCTCATTGGGTAGAGGAAATCAAAAGGCATTTGTTTTTGAAAATTTTGATGCTAAAAATCATAACCATTCTGCTTTTGTATCGACCGATAAGAAAAGAAAAAACTTCTTTGATTTCTTTGAAGAGGTTGAGAGAGTAGGGATTAAAAAGTCACAAGGTGGAGAGACCGAAAATGATGCTTTTTTTAGAAAGAAGAGCTACTACCCTAAAGATGGGGAGTCCTTTGCCTTTTTTGCTACCTTCTCTGACTGTATAGCATGGGAAAAAGAGAGCATTGTTACTTTGGGTGCTGACCAGTCATCTTTTAGACTTAGCATAGAAGAGACCTCTACTGATTTTGAGAAGATGTTTGTAGATAGCTATGAAGCTCAAAGCAATTCACGTGTTGTTTTAGCTTCAGAGACGCTACTTAGCCAAGAGGCTTATGAGGCTTGTTCTTTTGTGTATGGTTCTCGTCAACCCTACCGACAACTGACCGATGCAAAACATGGAAAGAAATCGAAACGTTACTACTTGTTAGAGCGAGGTTCAGTCCTCTATACAGAACAACTAGAAACATTAGAAAAAGAGCTTAACCAAGCACACTTACAAACTATAGGTATTAACCATTACTTCACCATTAAAGGAACAAAAAATGTATAACAACCGACTCTATATTATTGAAAACTTAACTTCACTTCATGCAGGAAGTGGTGATGCGAACTTTGGAATTATTGACAAACAGATTCAAAGAGATGCTATTACTGATTATCCAACCATTCATAGCTCTTCACTTAAAGGGGCTTTGAAAGAATATTGTACGTATAAGCACAATCCTGCTGATGGAGAAAACTTTATGGCGTATATTTTTGGTAATGAAGAGAATTCAGGAAAGGTACGTTTTATAGATGCTCATCTTCTATCTGTTCCGATGAGGTCAGATACGAACCCCTATTATAATTGTGTTTCACCTAAAAGTATTGAGCAGTTGTTAGAGTTTGCTGATAATTTTTCTGTGACAGTGGAGCAGAAAGAGGCGTTAGAAAAGCTCTCAAATTATAAGGGTGACAATATAATTGTTAAAGAGGGAACACCTGTTATCGAAGATACAGAAGCAAAAACAGATGCTTCTCTTGACCTTTCTATTTTAGAACCTTTGGTTGGTTCTCTTGTAGCATTAGTGCCTAATAGACTCTATGAAGAGCTTTTAAAAGATTTACCAGTTATTGCTAGAAATCAACTTGAAAATGGAGAGTCTAAAAACCTCTTTTATGAAGAGGTACTTCCACGAAAAAGTAAGCTTTTTACGGTTATTTCAGAGCCAACTTATCTGCACCATGATGATACAAAACCATTGGGAAATGCATTTAAAAGATTTAATGAGTACTTAACTGATAATGACACCATTCATGTAGGAGCAAATGCTTCTATTGGTTATGGTGTTTGTACCTTTAAGGAGCTGTAAGATGTCAAAGAGAAAAATAGAAGCTTATATTCCTAGAGCCATAGAAGCCATAGAGCAGTTAGCCATTGCAAACAATGGAGAGGTAGCCAAACAGTTCAATGGTTACATCGCTTCTTTTGGAGCAAGTGTTCGACAAGCAGGGCTTTTGGCAACGGTTCTTTTTTATGCCAATGCCAACTCTAATGCTGAAAAAGAGCGAGAAAAGGTGGTCAAGGCGATAGAGATGATGATAGGTCATGATATTGTCAATCATAACCAAGTTCAGAAGAGTACACGAGCAAAAGTGGAAGATGCAGGGATTGCATTGAAACTTGCTATTCGTACTTATAAATTGGTCTAAGGAGAAGAGATGTCTAAAGCAAATTTAGGATGGCTTTTTTATAGAAAGATGTATAAAAATGGTAATGATGACTATCAGATTAAAGAGACCATGAACAATCTTACGAAGGTAAATGGTTCAGATGAAAAGCTCAATGCAAAAGAGAGTTTTAAACTTAAAACACTCTATCCTGGGCTTCTTGTTGGTAGTGGATATACTCATGGGCTAAGTAGTGATTATGATTCAAAAATAGGGTTTTATTTTGACCATACCACAGGGCTACCACTTATTCAAGGTAGTTCTGTTAAAGGTCTATTACGCTCTTGTTTTGGTTTAGAGTTTGGTAGTCAAATTGATGTCTATAAAAATGAAAAATATAAGTTAATTAGAGATTTACTCAACAAACCAAATATAGATGTAGAAGCATTAGCCAAAGAGATTTTTGAGGGGATAGACCCTGAAACAGAAAAGCCTAAAAGTATTTATCAAAGGGATGTTTTTTATGAAGCACGAGTAATTGAAACAGAGGGAATTTTAATTCAAGATGACTATATTACTCCTCATGGGGAGGATTTGTTAAAAAATCCAACTCCATTACGTTTTATAAAAGTCGCTCCTAATGTTATGTTTGAGTTCTCTTTTGATTTGAAAGATACTACTTTACTAACAGCAAAAGAGAAGAGAGAACTTTTTATACAGTTATTGGAGATGTTTGGTATTGGAGCTAAAACCAATGTAGGGTATGGACAATTTGAAGTAGTTTTGACTCAAGAAGAGATAGAAGAGCGTCAAAAAGAGGAAGAGGCGAAAGTTCAAGCTGAAAAAGAAGCTAAAGAAAAAGCTGACCAAGAAGCCAAAGATAAAGCAGAAGGAGAACGTTTAGCCAAAGAAGAATCATTAAAAAAAGAGAAAGAAGCAAAAAAATCAGAAGGCTTAAATGCGTTACTCGATTGTAAAACCTTAGCTGATGGTTTTAAATTGCTTAAAGACTCTTTTGGTAAAAAGCCAAAGCCTAGTAGTGAAGAGAAAGTTATTATTGAACAATTTAAAAAGAAGTTTAATAAACTCTCAAAAGGGGATATAAAAACATTGTCTAAATATGGAGTTTAACCCATGCTAAAAACCCCCTACGAAACCATCTTCTCAAAGTCATCCTTAGAGGTGGCTTTAGGTCTCATTAAGTCTAAAGGTTCAGGCTTGGATAAAGAGGCTCTTTTTACATTTAAAAAAGATGCTAAGAAAAACATAGAGGAGCTTTACTTTGAACTAATGGGTGGTGTTTATGCTCCTCAGCCTATTAAAAAGATAGCCATTCCTAAAAATAAAATAGAGTTTCGACCCATCGCTTTGGCTTCGGTTCGTGACAAGGTGGTACAACGTGCTTTGGTCAATGCCATAGAATCATATTTTGATAAGAACATGAGCAATAAGAGTTATGGGTATAGACGTGATAAAAGTCCTTTAAAAGCCATTGGGCGTTGTACCGATTTTATCAACCGTGGGCATTTTTGGGTTTATAAAACTGATATAGAAAACTACTTTGAAACTATTAACCATGATAGGCTCTTAAATATATTAGATGGAGAGATAGAGGACAAAAAGTTGGTTCGGCTTATTTCGCTTTATTTACAGAATGGTGGATTTAAAAACCATAATTATGTTGAACATGATGAAGGGGTTCACCAAGGGGACATACTTTCACCACTTTTGAGTAACATTTATCTCAATGAAATGGATAGATTTTTAGAGCGTAAAGAGGTGGAGTTTGTCCGTTATGCTGATGACTTTATTTTATTTTTTAAGAAGAAAAAGAACATTGACAAAACGGTCAATGAGCTAAAAGATTTTTTAAAAACTTTGTCTTTAAAAGTAGGTTCGGACAAGAGCTATAAAGCCAATATTTTTGAGCGTGGTTTTGTTTTTTTGGGTGTCTATTTTAAAGATAAGCATACAGCCATAGACAATAAAAAGTTACAAAAAAAGGTATCTAAACTTTTTGAGATAGCACGTGAGAGTAAAAAGCCAGAGAGTTTTGTAAAGAAAACCAATCTCTTTTTAGATGGGCTTACACGTTATTATTTGAAAATTATTGATTCCAAGTCAACACAATTTACAGTACTTTATACAGCTTTAATAGATGCTTCTGCACAGTATGTATTTTTACAACGTAAATCAGAAAAAATGAAGAATAAAAAAGACTTTAAAGCTCCATTTGAAAAACTTTATTTTTTAAAGGAAACATCTATTACAGAGCATAAGGAGACAGTTGAACGTATTGTCTCTAAGGGATTTGAAAAGTATCTTTCTACAAAAACTTATACAAAAGATGAAGTTAAAATAAAGCGAAACAAGCAAAAATATGCTAAATCATTTGCTTCTTCTGCTGTTTTGTATGTTAGTCAATTTGGTTCTTATCTTGGTATGAGCAAAAACTCTCTTACTGTTAAGGTAAAAGGGAAAGTGGTTGCCAAGATTCCTAAGAAGCAGTGTGAGCAGATTATTATTGCAGGTAAAGCTATATCTATTAGTTCCAATATGGTTTATCTTTGTGTACAAGAGGGGATTGCTATAGATTTTGTAGATGGCAGAGATACCCCTTTTGCGTCATTGCTATCATCTAAAAATGCTTATGCCAAAATGTCATTGATGCAACTAGAGATGATAGAGAAAAATAAAAGTTTATTTTTAGCAAAAAAGTTTATACAGGGGAAAGCAAAAAATCAGCTCAATTATTTAAAGTATCTTGACCGTTATCATGATGATGTTGCAAAGAAAATAGAGATGATAGAGGAGAAGCTTAAGCTAAATATTAAAAGTGCTACAACAGTCTCTCAGTTAATGGGGTATGAGGGTGAAATAAGTTCTCTTTATTGGCAGTCATTGGTGACGATACTTCAAGAAAAGAGTAACTTTCATGGAAGAACAACACGAGGAGCTAAAGACTTGGTTAATGTGTCGCTTAACTATGGTTATGCGATTCTTTATGCACGGATTCAAAATGCGTTGTTAAAAGCAGGGTTGGCATTGCATATCTCATTTTTACACTCTCTTCAAGATGGTAAGCCAACTTTGGTCTATGATTTTATTGAAGAGTTTAGGGCATTTGTGGTTGATCGTGCAGTGATTTCTATGATCAATAAAAATGAACCTCTTAAGGTTAATGAGCAAGGTGTTTTGAGCAAAAAATCTTCTTATCTTATTGTTCAAAATGTCAAAGAGCGTTTGGGAACTTACACCAAGTATAAAAAAGCAAGTAAAAAAGTAGAGACCATTATTCAAGAACAAGCTTATCTTTTAGCTCGTCATGTGCGTGGTGAAGAGAAGTACAAACCATTTATAGGAAAATACTAATGGCTTATTATGTAGTAGCATATGATATTAGCGACAACAAACGACGTAGAAAAGTAGGTGAGGCTCTGGAGGCTTTTGGAAAAAGGGTCAACTATTCTGTTTTTGAAATTCAGGTCAAAAGCAAGGCTCAAATGAGGGGTTTAGAACAAGAGTTACTAAAAGAGCTTGATGGAAAACATGATTCTTTACGTTTTTATCATTTATGTCAAAACTGTGTTGAAAAATCATGGAGTTTGGGTGATGAACCTGCTCCATTTGAAAATAATGCTATTTATTTCTTTTAATGATTTCATAGAATATCAATCTAAAGCCCACAAAATAAGATGTTTGATAAAATCAAGTCTACTATATTCAGATTTTTTTAAGTTTAGTGGACGTCCCAAAACGATTTGCGAACTTTTTAAAAACACGAAATCCCTATTTTTCGGACTTATAATTTTTTATTATGGGTTTAAAAAGTTCGCAAACCACCTTTTTTTGAGAAGCAAGAGATAGGTTTGCGAACTTTTAGTTTTCTTTAAGTTTCAAATGCCTATTTTTCGGTACTTCCTAAACTTTATTTTACCTTAAAGTACGGAAACCTAAGGTTACTTATTTTTTAGTCTATAGATTTGCGAACTTTTTAAAGTTTTTAAATCCCTATTTCATGGTCTTTTCATACAAAATTAGTTATAATTTACTACAAATCGACACGAAAATGAATGTAGGTTTGAGAACTTTTTTTGGAAAAATGGTCAAAAGCTCTATAACTTGGTGTTGTTAAGCTTTTCCTTTTTATATAAAAATTAAAGTTTGCTTTTTAAATACCGAGTTTACTAGTATATTCTCACCTATCGGTGGGAAGGTAATTTCGAGACCAAACCGAATTTATGAAGTCTAGTAACTAAGAACGATATTCTCACCTATCGGTGGGAAGGTAATTTCGAGACTAGCATCTACTATGATCTTTATTGCTATCATAATCATATTCTCACCTATCGGTGGGAAGGTAATTTCGAGACACTTTGTTCTATACCTATTCATTACTTTGGTAATATATATTCTCACCTATCGGTGGGAAGGTAATTTCGAGACCTACCACGTTTCGCGTGGTTATTGATGCTACACTAATATTCTCACCTATCGGTGGGAAGGTAATTTCGAGACTTCATGTTTTTCCTTTACGAATTATTTATTTAATTATATTCTCACCTATCGGTGGGAAGGTAATTTCGAGACTCTAATTCTATCTATAAAAGAATCTCCATCAATATATTCTCACCTATCGGTGGGAAGGTAATTTCGAGACACCACGGTACCTAGGTTACCAATGGTATCCGTAATATTCTCACCTATCGGTGGGAAGGTAATTTCGAGACCGACATAGGGGATCTCACCATCTGAGTCTAGTTCATATTCTCACCTATCGGTGGGAAGGTAATTTCGAGACAAACCTTGTTTTGAGACAGACCTTCTTGTGTGTCCAACATATTCTCACCTATCGGTGGGAAGGTAATTTCGAGACTGAATCGAAGAGTAGGTGGTGATGTTTTGCCGAAATATATTCTCACCTATCGGTGGGAAGGTAATTTCGAGACTTTTTCTGAAACAATCTCCTTTAAGATTATGTTATATATTCTCACCTATCGGTGGGAAGGTAATTTCGAGACAAGCAATTATTACTGTTAGCATTAGCATTAGTATTATATTCTCACCTATCGGTGGGAAGGTAATTTCGAGACCGACATAGGGGATCTCACCATCTGAGTCTAGTTCATATTCTCACCTATCGGTGGGA
>Ga0256826_1000760_pt1 | contig 19913 bp, 14 predicted proteins | sample CV79metaG_FD_185975 | JGI IMG/M metagenome (GOLD analysis project Ga0256826, IMG submission 185975) | Hydrothermal vent microbial communities from East Pacific Rise, Pacific Ocean - CV79 | ecosystem: Environmental > Aquatic > Marine > Hydrothermal vents | place: Pacific Ocean: East Pacific Rise...
GGGGAGTTCCCGAAGATGACCTTACTTTGAAAAATATACGAATTTTATATTTTTATTAAACTTATGTTATTATTAATAAAATTAAATGCAGAATTCAAGGACACTATTTTGGCAATTTACCGAGTTTTAATTAAAGCAAAAGATAAGAAAGGTTTAGTTTATAAAATATCTAAGATATTTTCAGATATGAATCTCAATATTATTTCAAATAGCGAATTTGTCAGCAAAGAATATGAGCTTTTTTTTATGAGAAGTGAGATTTTAGGTGATACTCTAAATATTAAAGAGCTACAAAATAGGCTTCAAAATGAGTTGCCAAATGATAGTGAAATTAAAATAGTAGATACTTCAAAAAGAAAAAAAATAGTAATTTTAGTTACAAAAGAGATTCATTGTCTCGGCGATATTTTAATGCGAAATGTGGCGAATGAACTTGATGCAGATATTGTAGAAGTTATCGGAAACTATAATAATTTAGAAAAAATTGTTGAAAATTTTGAAATTCCATATACAACTATTTCACACGAAAATTTAAATCGAGAAGAGCATTCAAACCTTATTTCAAAACGATTGGAACAACTAGATTTTGATTATATTATTCTTGCAAAATATATGAGAATTCTTCCACCCTCTTTTGTTGAAAAATATCAAAATAATATTATAAATATTCATCACTCCTTTTTACCTGCTTTTATCGGTGCAAATCCATATAAACAGGCTTTTGACCGAGGTGTCAAAATTATTGGGGCGACTGCTCATTTTGTTACAAATAATTTAGATGAAGGTCCAATTATTGAGCAAGGAGTTACGAATATAAATCATACATATAGCTGGAAAGATATGCAAAAAGCTGGGCGAGATGTTGAAAAAATGGTTTTGTCTAAAGCTTTAAAGCTTATAATTGAAGATAGAGTTTTTATCTATCAAAACCGAACCGCAATTATTTAAATTATTTACAAAGGTAAAAAATGGGTTTTTTAAGTTTTCTAGGATTTTACAGTAAGCAAAAAGTTAATGACATCGCAAAAGATGTTACTTCTACAATCGTATCAATCGACCCCGAGGGAGCTTCAGAAGCTCAATTAAATATGATGTTAGAAAAACTAAGCGATATTTCTAAAAATGTGGCTAAATACCGTCGAGCCTACCAAAAAGATTTAGCTGAAACTCAAGAGTGGAAAGATAAATTTAATCAAACAATTTCTGCTCTTGAAGTTCTTGAGCAGGATTTAGCAACTGCTGAAACTTCTAAGGCTGTTCAAATTGGAGATGCGATTGACTCTCTTCTTGATGAGGTTGAAAAAATTGAGGTTGAAATTTCTCGAGAAGAAGCTGAAGATATTGAGGCAAAAGAAATTCTTGATACTTTTGAGAAAGCTGAAAAAGATTTAGCTGAAAAAATCAAATCTGCTCGTGCAAACTTACGAAAAATGACTCAACAAATTGAACAAGCTAAAGTTAAAAAAGAGATGGCTGAAGAAAGATTAGAAGCTAGAAAAGAGGCTCAAGGTTTTGGTAACTCTTTAGATTCTTTAACAATCGCAAATGATTATATGGAAAAAGAGTTAAATAAACTTCAAGATGAAGAAAATGCTTTGAAATCCCAAGCTGAACTGTTAAAAGATAAAGAGAATCCACATAGCGATTTGGTTGCCGATGCTTTAGCTAGAGCTAATGGAGAATCAAGAAACTCTTCACGAGCTGAACGACTTGCTAAACTAAGAGCCAAAAGATAAAAACTCAAACCTACTCAATATGAGAATTGGCTTGTTATCTTCGTGCTTGACACGGAGAACTACTGTATAATTAAATTCATTATTTAATTTAATTTAATAAGGAGATTTTTATGAAATTTTATTTTCATATAGCTAGTGTATTAATGGTTTTAAATATCATTACAGGTTGTGGAACCGATGACTCTTTTGACGATTCAAACAGCACAACTCTTTTAACCCGTCCAAATTATGTAGAGGGTGTTTCCAATAGAAATATTAAATATTGGGGAAGTTGGAAAGATATAAAATCAGGAAATGAGCTTTATATCGCTTCACAAAATCTAAATATTGAAGAGATTGAGGAAAATCTAATTAAGATAGATTCCGATTATTATCTTAGAAATGGTTCAAGAAATGTAAAAGTTTCAGGAGGTATTTATTTACCAGATATTCAAACCTCATCAGAAAGTAGTAGAAATACAAAAGCTGTTTCAGGTTATGCCAGTATTGGTGGAATTGAGGTTTATCTTCAAAATATTCAAGATTCTAATATTAACGATACTGTAATTACAGATGAAAATGGAACTTTTGAAAGTACTTCTTTGCCTGTCGGTGATTATCATATGGAAATTACACAAGATGGTTTTATCACTCGTTCCGATGTTAGCCTAGTTCTTGAAGATGAGAATCTTGGTCGTTTCAAACTTCTTTCAAAAGGTAGTGCAAACTTTAAAGTTGTAATGGGAACTGATTCTGAAATTTTCTATGCCGACGGTTCGCAATATTCAGGTATTTTGAGAATTAAAAATATTGGTAAAGAGATTGGAAAAGGTTTAAATTATAAAATTTCTTTAAAAGATTCAAAAGAGTTCAAAGTTGAAAAAACAGTAGGCTCAATTTTACCAAATACTTATAAAGATATTAGATTTCAAGCTCGTTTTAATCAGCAATATGCAAATATCAAAAACTACAAATTAGAAATTAATATTTTTGATGCAACTGGCGAACAATGGAATGAAGAGATTCTTATTCCAGTTTATAAAGGCTATTTCACTTTAAATTTTAAAGCTGAACAATCTATAAATGGAGTTCTAATTTATCCAACAGGTAAAACTGAAGATTTTACAACTAAATACAAAAAGATAAAACTACCTTTAACAACTAAAGGAGATAATTACACTTTATTTTTTACTAACTATGGAAAGCTTGAGAATGAGGGTTTTTATGGTTTAAGTTCAAATGCTGAAATTAAAAGCTTTAATTCTGCGAGTGATACTTCAGCTTATGAGCCAAACGATAAATTAGGCGATTCTGAATTAATAAATGAGAATGATTCTGTAATTTCATATCTACATTATAACGATATTGATTATTGGAGAATTTCATCAAGTGAAGATAATACTAAAACTTTTGAAGCAATCCAAAATGAAAAACCTATCGCGAGAATATCAAGTTTTTGGAATGGTGAATTAGTTACATTAGATGCTTCTGAAAGTATTGATGACGAAAAAGTCACAAAATATACTTTTACCAGTTCTATTGATGGAGACATATATTCAGGTTCAAATAGCAAATTTTCGACTAATACTCTGACTATTGGAAATCATAAAATCACTTTAACAGTTGAAGATAAGTTCGGAGACACTTCTTCAAACTCTTTGAATATTCAAGTTTTAAAAAGAAATGAAAAACCAGTTGCAAAACTTTATATCGAGGAAAAAGATTATCAAGAGGGTGAAGCTATTTTATTTGATTTAAGCGATTCATCAGATAATAAAGCTGTTACAAAATATACTCTGAACAGCTCGATTAATGGAAATTTCATTCAAAATAAAAGTTTTACAGAAAATAATAAAATGATTAAGTATTCTAAACTTTCAGCAGGTCGTCATACAATTACATTAACTGTTTTTGATGAGGTCGGTTTATCAGATAATTTAGTTTCTAAAATAAATATTATTGGCGAAAATCCTATTTCAAGATTTACTCTTTGTGATGATGAGAATGATTCTCTTTTATCTCCAAATCACAAGATTTGTATGACTGGAAAAAATTCCATTTCACCAAATAGTACAATTGAGAAATATATATTTCACAGCTCAAAAGATGGAGATTTATGTTCAAGTTCAAATAAAACTTGCTATAAAAAATTATCTTTAGGTGAGCATAATATTAGTTTAACGACTATTGCAAAAAATGGCTTGACAGATGTAAATTCTTTTTTACTTATAGTTCAAGAATTAAAACCTATTGCAGTTTTGACAAGTGATAAAGTAAGTTATCCAAAAGGTTCTTTAGTTGTTTTATCTGCTATTAACTCAAAAGGTATCGATTCAAAAATTCAGAATTATAAAATAGTTAGTTCTATTGATGGTGAGTTATATAATGGAAGTTTCTATTATAGTAGCTATTCAAAGTCTATTTCTAAATATCTTTCGGTTGGAATTCACGATATAAACTTAACAATTACAGATAAAATTGGAAATGAAGCTACCTCATCTATTACAATTGAATTAGTTAATTTAAAGCCTAAAGCTAAATTATCAGTTTCTAAAAATGTAATAAATAAAGGTGATTTGATTTATTTAAAATCTTATTATTCTTCTGATTCAGATGGTAAAATTATAAATTACAAATTTGAAAGCTCAGTTGATGGAGAGTTATATTCTGGAACAAAAGATACATTTTCAACTAGTTCTCTGTCTGGAAAAACTCATATAATTACCGTAACAGTTACAGATGATAATAATGCGACAGATTCCGCAACCGCAGAAATTGAAGTTATCAATCAAAAACCTACTGCATATTTATCTGTAAATAAAACGGCATATTCTCAACATATTGATTTTAAAGTTAATGCGGATAACTCAACAGATAGCGATGGTACAATTATGAGCTATAAACTTGAGAGTTCAATTAATGGAGAACTTTATTCTGGTACGAATTCTGAAATTTTAGTGCAAAATCTTTCTGATGGTTATCATACTTTGACTTTGACAGTTACTGATGATGACGGCAAAACTGATACGACAACAAAAACAATTAACATTTTGAAAAACAGTAAGCCTGTTCCAAAACTTGTAATTGAAGATAAAGAGTATTTTGCTAAAGATATGGTTTATTTAGATGCGAGAGAATCTTTTGATATTGATGGTTCAAAGGATATTTCAAATTATAAATTTACATCATCAAAAGATGGTTTATTATATTCAGGTTCAAATCCTTATAAATATATCAATTCGCTTTCAATCGGCAAACATACTATTACTCTAAAAACTACTGATAAATTAGGTTTATCTTTTGAAACTAAAACAAATCTAACTATTCAGAATCACCTGCCAAAAGCTGTAATTTCAATTTCAAAAACAGAGTTTTTATCAGGCGAGAGTATCTATATTTCAGGTAAGAATTCGACAGATATTGAGGGTTCTATTAAATTTTATAAATTTGAAAGTTCAAAAGATGGATTGTTAAATTCAAAAAGTAGCTTTACAACTTCTAATCTATCTATCGGAAACCATATAATCAAATTAACCGTTACAGATAAAAATGGCGGAATTGGAATTATTGAAAAAGAGATTATGATTGTACAAAATCAAAAACCTGTTTCAAGTTTAGATTTGCCTAATGGAGATTTTTATAAAAATAGTCAAATCAAATTAGATGCTTCAAACTCATCTGATTCTGACGGTTCAATTTTAAACTATAAATTTACCTCATCAAAAAATGGGCTTTTATATTCAGGTTCTAAAACATCATATTTAGCTACGAATTTATCGGTAGGAACTCACTCAATTATTTTAGAGGTTACAGATAATTTAGGTTTGGTTAGTAAAACTACTCAAAACTTGACAATTCTAAATAGAAATCCAGTTGCAGTAATTTCAACTTCAAAAACAAAATATTATTCAGGTGAAACTATTAATTTTTCAGGTCGGTCATCAAGTGATAGCGATAACAGTATTCAGAAATATAAATTTGAAGATTCTCTTATTGGATTATTAAGTTCTTCAAGCAGTTTTTCAACATCTAATTTTTCTATTGGAACTCATATTATTACTTTAACTGTAATTGATGAAAACGGCGGAATCGATACAACAACTAAAAATATTGAAATAGTTGAAAACTTTGCTCCGACATCTATTTTAAATATTGCAAGAACTGAATATTATAAAAACCAATCTGTAATTTTAGACGGGTCAAGTTCTTTAGATAAAGAAACTGCAATCTCTAAATATATCTTTACATCATCAAAAGATGGTAAATTATATTCAGGTTCAAATAATAGTTTTTCAACTTCAAATCTTTCTGTGGGAATTCATACAATTACACTGAAAACTATTGATTCTTTAGGTTTAGAAAATGAGACAACTAAAAGAGTTACCATTTTAAATAAAGTGCCAACAGCAGTAATTTCAATATCAAAAAGTAGTTATTCAAAAGATGAGGTAGTTTATATTTCAGGTTTAAACTCGTATGATTCTGACGGATATATTCAAAGTTATAGCTTCAAAAGTTCTATTGATGGTTCTCTGAATTCTTCAGGTAGTTTTTCAACTTCAAACCTTTCTGTTGGAACTCACATTATCACTTTAACTGTAATTGATGAAGATGGCGGAGAAAATTCAGTAACTAAAACTATTGAAATTACAAATCAAAAACCACAATCATTTATCAAAATTGAGTTTCACAGTTATGAAATTGGCTCAACTATTTTAATGGACGGTTCAGAGTCAAATGATAGCGACGGATATATTTCTAACTATAAATTCTCAAGTTCTCTTGATGGCGAATTACATTCAGGTTCAGAGTCAAAATGGAAAGTTTCAAATCTTTCTGTCGGACTTCATCAAATTACTTTAGAAGTTACAGATAATGAAGGAGCAACTGAAACTTTTTCAAAAGAGCTAAATATCAAAGAGTTTCCAAATCAAAAACCTCAAGCAATCTTAGAAGTTCAAGTTGGTTCAGATGGCAATACAATTTCTATTCAAGGCTATAACTCAAAAGATTTAGATGGCTTTATTACTAAATATAGTTATAGCAGTGATACCGATGGACAACTTGGAAATGATTCAAACGGAACTTTCACCTATTCAGGTTTGAGTAAAGGCTCTCATATTATTATTCTTGAAGTTACAGATGATAATGGAGAAATTGGAACAAGTGCTAAATCTATTGAGATAACCTCATCTTACAATCGTGATTCTGTAAGAATTGGTAGTTTGGATTTTCAAAATGCTAATTTACCAAGTTCTAAAACTTGGAAGAGAGCTACAAGCTATTGTGATAATCTTACTCTTTCAGATTCAAGAAATTGGAGGCTTCCTACAAAATCAGAATTATTAACTGTTTATGAAAATAAAGAAAAATTTTCTAATTTGCAAAACAGTGTATATTGGAGTTCATCTTATTATTCATACTCATATAAATATGTAGTAAATCTAAAAACAGGATATTCCATAGATAAATATTACTCATCTTATTACAATGTATTATGTGTAAGTAATATTTACTAAAATAAATTTATATGGTCAAGTTCGAAGATGACGGGCTATTGTTATCTTCGGGCTTGACCCGATAATATCTATTTAGTCAGCTCAAGAATATTTAAGGCTTTTTCCAAATCTGCAATAAGGTCGTCGGTATGTTCCAAGCCGATTGATAAACGAATCAGACCTTTTGAAATTCCAGCTTGAATCATTTCATCATCAGAAAGTTGTTGGTGAGTTGTTGAAGCTGGGTGAGTTATCAAAGATTTACTATCGCCAATATTTACAACCAAAGCGAAAATCTCAACTCCATTTACAACTTTTGTAGCCTCATCAAAATTTGCTAATTCAAAACTCAATAAACCGCTAGACCCTTTTTTCAAATATTTATCTGAAAGTTTTCGATTTTTTGAAGATTCAAGTTTTGGATAATTTACTTTTTTCACTTTTGGGTGGTTTTCAAGAAATGTAGCGACTTTCAAAGCAGATTCTGAATGCTGTCTCATTCTTAAACTTAGAGTTTCTAAACCTTGAATAAAAAGCCAAGAGTTAAAAGGTGCTAAAGCTCCGCCCATATCTCTTAAAAAAAGTAATCTAGCTCGGAGGGTAAAAAGAGGTAAAGGAACATCAACATAAATTAAGCCGTGGTAACTGTCGTCAGGTTCGTTGAATTGTGGATACCGAGAATTACCTTTGATTTTTTCGACCAAATTTTCTTTTTCAATAATTGCACCGCCGATTGCTAAACCTTGCCCTGTAATATATTTACTCGCACTATGGACAATTACATCAACTCCAAAATCAAAAGGATTACATAAAATTGGAGATGGCACAGTATTATCAATAATAGAGATGATTCCAAACTTATCAGCAATTTTTGAAATTTGTTCAATATCTGCAATATCGACACTTGGGTTTGAAAGCGATTCAAAGAAAATCCCCTTAGTTTTATTATCAACTAAATTTTCAATTTCAGCAGGATTCTCAATATCAAAAAATTTGACTCCGATTCCAAATCGTTTTAAAGTATGAGTTAGTAAAGTAACAGAACCGCCATAGAGTTTTGAAGATGCAATAATATTATCCCCGACTTCTGCAACATTCATAATTGAATATGTAATTGCACTCATTCCCGATGAGGTTGCTAAAGCTCCTGAACCGCCCTCAAGAGAAGCTAATCTTTTCTCAAAAACATCAGTTGTTGGATTATTTAATCTTGTATAAATATTTCCTAACTCTTTTAAGGCAAATAGATTTCCTGCGTGTTCAATATCTCGAAATTGGTAAGCTGTTGTTTGGTAGATTGGAACTGCCATAGTTCCGTGAGAATCTTTTTCATACCCTGAATGGATTGCTAAAGTTTCTTTTTTCATAAAGTTTCTCTTTTATATAAATTTTAGGGACTGACTAAATAGCAAATTAGATAGGTAGAAAATTTAAAGTAGATCTCTGTGTCAAGCACGAAGATGACAGGCTATTGTCATTATCGGATTTGACCCGATAATCTCTATTTAGTCAGTCCTAGATTTTATCACAATAATTTACTGTATTTCAACTAGCTTTGCATTAATTATTTTGCCTCGAAGTCTTGCTCCATCTGGACTTTCAACCCTGATAATATCATCAACTCCACCACTTTGCAAGGCTCTAACTTCAACCTCAACATAGACAACACCATCTTTTATAAAACCTTTGATATATTGATTTCGTTTTATCAGTTTTATTTTTTCAATTTGTCTGTCTGTAATTTCTCTATCTTTTGGAATATATGTTTTTGCGATAATATTTCCAAGTTGGTTTTCAGTTATATAATTACTTTTGAATCTTGAAAACTTAATGTTTGTTGAGTATGTATTTCCGCTATCAAGAATTGTACCTCGTCGAACTCTTTCAGAAGTTTTAATAACTGTTAAATATGCTTTTAACTTATATTTAAAATGAATTTTTCTACGATTATCTGTTTGAATATAAAAATATCCGTTTGACCGTCGCAAATTTGAATTTTTAAATATTATCGAATAATCTTCAGGCATATCTTTAATTGCTTTTTTTGGAAAAACTAAAACCTGTTCAACATCTAATATTGGGTAAAAGTTTTGGAACTCTTCCGCAATATAATCACCAAGACAATCAAGGCAAATATCTCGTGAAACTCTAATAAATTTTACTCTGCGAACTCCATTTTTATTTACTGAAATTCCATATTGTTTAAATTTAGAAATAATTTGATTTGGGTTTAATGTAACACTTCTTCTATTTTTATTTAACTTATAAATAAAAATATCTTGTTCAATTTCAGGAAAAATATTTTTTGCTGTAATTACAGAATCATAAAACACATAATCAGAATCTAAATTAAATTGAGAGAAAAGTATAGTTTGAAAGAGAAAGAAAAATGAATATAGAAGTTTCATAAAGATGGTACCATAGGTCGGACTCGAACCGACACGATATTACTATCACCAGATTTTGAGTCTAGCGTGTCTACCAGTTTCACCACTATGGCACTATGAAAAAGACTAAAGTTATATAGATACTTTAGCCAAGAGATATTATCCCTTTTTAATTGGAGCAACTGCTTCTTTTAAGTTTTTGCCAACTTTAAATTTAACACTTGTTCTTGCAGGAACTTTAATTTTTTCGCTTTTACCAGGAAGAGTAGTTTCTCTCTCGCCTCGCTCAACGGTATCAAATGTACCAAAGCCCATAAAAGTAATTGATTCACCTTTAATTAAAACTTCTTGAATCGTTTCAAGTGCAGCGGTAAAAACCAAATCAGCATCTTTTCTAGAAACAAAAGCTTTTTCTGAAATAACTTTTATAAAATCAGCTTTTTTCATTTTATATTCCTTGGATTTGTAAATAAATAATCTGATAGGGATTTTAGTAGATTTTTTTTGAATAGTCAAGGGTTTTAGGGGAAGTTACCCCTAAAAACCTAAATTAAGACGAAATTACTCGATTTTTTGAATTATTGAAGTAATCTTAAAACATTTTGTTGAACAGTATTAGCTTGGCTGATTGCATAGCTACCTGATTGAACTAAAATATTTTGTTTTGAGAAGTTAGCAGTTTCTTGAGCGAAATCAACATCTCTAATAGAAGATTCTGAAGCTTTAATATTAACTTGAGCAACACTCAAATTATCAATCGTAGCATCAAGTTGGTTTTGAACAGAACCTAAATCAGAACGAATTAAGTCTAATTGTTTCATAGCAGAATCTGCAATATCCATAGTTGCCATTGAACCCTCAAGAGTTGTTACACCTGCAGTCAAAGAGCTTCCGTGACCTAAAGAGTTTGATGTAGCATAAGAACCCATTGCATCAGCTTCAGCTGCTGTAAATCCTGATAAAGTGCCTCGAAGATTTAAGTTTGCATCTGAACTATTTGAAATAGCAGATTGTAAAACACCACTATCAGCAACTTGAATATCAGTTGCACCAGTTGAAGTGAAAGTCAATCGACCTCCGTGAAAACCGTCAGTTCCACTATTTAAATCAGCTAAAGATTTTGTTTTGTTCCCATCAGCATCTGTTACACCACTTGAAATATCAATTCCTCTACCATCAGCAGATGATAATCGTAATCGCCCTCTTTCATCAACTGCAGCAGAAACACCTGTGCTATCTTTTACAGAGTTGATTGCAGCAACAAGTTGTCCATCAGCATCATTGGCTTTGATATTATCAACATTTCCAATTGCAATATCATTAATAACTAAATCTTTAATATCTCCAGCTTTAATAGCTGCAGAACCTACTGATTCAACTTTAAAAGAAGCTCGAACACCTAGCTTATCACTACTTCGATTAATAGTTTCAGCAAGAACACCGATTCCAGTTCCAGCTTTTGAACCAATCTCAACAGATTCAATAGTCATACTTCCACCAGGAATATTATTGCTAGTAAAAGTTAAAGTTGAGTTTCCTTTAGCTGTAACTCCCTCAGCTTGGGTTGTTTCAACTCGAACATGTCCAATTTTGTCAGAGCTTGTAGCACCAATTGAAGCTTTTACAGTTGTTCGAGAATCAGAGCCAATTTGAAACTCTTTATTTGTAAAGTTTCCTGAAAGAAGCTGTTTTCCATTATAACTTGTAGTTCCTGCAATATTATCTAACTCTTGTAAAAGTTGTCGAATATCACTTTGGATAGCTTTTCGAGAAGCAGAAGATTGTCCATCTTGAGCTGATTGAGTCGCTTTAGTTTTGATAGTGTCAAGAATTTTCACTTGAGTATCCATAGCTTTATCAGCAATTTGAATAATACCTACCGCATCATTTGCATTGTTAATAGCTTGACCAATTGTGTTTGCTTGAGAACGAAGAGAATCGGCAATTGCTAAACCTGATGAATCATCAGCAGCTTTGTTAATTCTTTGACCAGAAGCCAATTTTTCAAGAGACGAACTAAGTGATTTACTGTTCATATTTGATTGAACATAAGCATTCATACCAGATACATTTGTGTTAGTTACATAACTCATTAGGAATCCTTTAATTTAAAATTTCAATTTTATATCTAACTTTAAATATCGTCATAAGAATAGGAAATTTTAGAATCTTAATAGAATGATTCTTGATATTGTTATCTTGCTAAAGAATCAAGAGAATTATGAAATAAAAAATAGTATATATTTTTTCTACTCTATCAGTTAATATTTATCACATTTATCCGTAAATACAAACGGTATAGTGGTAAATAATGAAAATTCAAAAATTTATCAAATCGATATGGATTCCGATATTATAAGTGGATAATTTAATTACGGAGGAACAAATAAAATGATGAGATCATTATGGTCTGGAGTTTCAGGCTTACAAGCTCACCAAATTGCTATGGATGTCGAGGGTAACAATATTGCCAATGTAAATACTGTCGGCTTCAAATATTCACGAGCAAACTTTGCTGATATGTTAGCTCAAACTTCAAAAATTGCTTCAGCTCCCGAGGGCGGACTTGGAGGAACAAATGCGGTTCAAGTTGGTTTAGGGTCTTCAGTTTCAAGTGTTTCAAAAATATTTTCTCAAGGTTCGTTAGAAAAAACTGATAAATCTACGGATATTGCTCTTTCGGGTGATGGATTTTTTACAGTTAGTGCGGACGGTGGAAAAAGTTACAAATATACTCGAGCGGGAGATTTTAAATTTGATGCGAACGGAATGTTTGTAGATGGAAATGGCTACATAACTCAAGGTTGGCTAATGGACGAAAAAACAGGGAAAATTGATAAAAGTTCAACTGTAAAAGATATTAAAATAGATTCATCTTTAACAATGCCTGCACAGACAACCTCATCAATTAGATTAAAAGCTAACTTGAATTCGGGCGATTTCAATGATAATACAACTCCAGCTTTTGCAATTGATGGAAATGGAGCTTTTACAACTTCTGTTGGAAATGAAAAAGCTGAAGATTTAGGAGCTTTATTTAACGAGGGCGGAGAAGCTCTAAAATTAAATGCAGGAGATAGTTTCTTTATTTCTGTAAATGGTTCAACTCCTGAAGAATTAGCTTATGGAACTGATTTTACAACAACAAATGATTTACGAGAAATTTTAGCAAATCGGACAGGTGCATCAGTTTCAATTAATGAATTTGGAAAATTTGTTGTAGAAAATACTGGCGGAAATCCAATTGAAATTAATATTAAAGATGGAACTAAGAATAATGAAACTTTTACCAAATCTTTAACAACTTTAAATACAAAAGCTTTACAACCTGGGTTATCTGCATATTCTCAAGCAATGTCAGCTGCGACTCACGGAACAAGTATTGATATTTTAGATTCGCTAGGTTCTAAACATACTGTTCGTTTTGATTACCGAAAATCTGACGGTGCAAAATGGGATATGATTATCTCTGTTCCTAAACCAGCTTCAATTGAGGGTAACCCAAGCCCAGATATTATCTTAGGTGGAAGTGTCACTTTTAATCAAGATGGTTCGCTTTCAGGTGTTAATCCCTCAACTCTGAAATTTTCAGGAAATAATGGTTCTGAACCAAATCAGATTGTAGAGTTAAATATGGGAAAAATTGGCGGATTTGGTGGTTTAACATCTTTTGATGCTCAAACAAAAACTGCGGGAATTTCTCAAGATGGTTTTGGTGCGGGTGATTTAATGGATGTTTTGATTGACCCGTCAGGTGTTGTTTCAGGAACTTTCTCAAATGGAAAATCTATCGGATTAGCACAACTTGCTGTTGCCCGATTTACAAATAATGAGGGTTTAATGAGTGAGGGTGGAAACATCTTTATTCAATCTGCAAACTCAGGTGCTGCAATGATTGGTGAAGCGGGTGCGGGTGGTCGTGGAGCTATTCAATCTTCATATCTTGAAATGTCGAATGTTGATTTAAGCCGAAGTTTAACTAAATTGATTGTAATTCAAAGAGGATTCCAAGCGAACTCAAAAACTATTACAACATCTGACCAAATGCTAAATACACTTTTACAACTGAAAAACTAAACACTTCAATCCATACATATTCGGGCTTGACCCGAATCCCTACTTCAAAGCATTTCTTTCACAAGTGTATATTATAGAACTAACTAAATATAAATATCTAATCAGTCCCATATTTATTAATTTAAAAAAAATCGTATTTATAGAAAAATTAATTTAATATTTAATTAGTTTTTATCCTTAAGAATTGGTGTAAAATAGGCTGTTTTCAAAAGTCTCCACCATAGAGCAAAAGTGCATATTTATTTTTTTGAGTATCCGCAGAATGGAGGTTCTGATATTTCATAAAAGAATTTAAGTTTAAAAGCTGTTTTCTGACGGTTTTGAGATTTTTATATTCAGAATTAGCAGTCAATTTAAGGTTTGAATTTTATTTTTTGATAAGCTGTAATTATAAAAACAGGGTTTTATTAGTGAATTTACTATATTTCTTGCCAAAACAGTTGTTTTCTGTTATTTTTAATGTTATATTGGCTGTTTTTGAGTTAATTTATATATTTAAGAAATGAAGTTGTTTTAAGCCTAAATGACTAATATTTTTTTGTCTCCCATATAGGGCGATTTAGCATTTTTAAAATTTAGATGGCGGTCAAATCGATGTTTTATTTTTATTTGAAAAATTGAAAGTGCCTTAAGGTTCAAAGCACTTTTTAGCACATTATCGGGTCAAAACCCGATAAAAAACTATTTCTCTTATTCTTTTTCTCGTAGCATATTTTCTAAGTCGCTGACAGTTTTAAACATTCTATCCCAGCGAACAGTAAAGTTTTCATCAATACTAAAATATATTAGCCACGGAGTTCCTTCAATATTTTCATAAGGAACAGTTCCCCAAAATCTACTATCATTTGAGTGGTCGCGATTATCTCCCATCATAAAATATTGATTTTCAGAAATTCTAGTCGGTTGAAAGTGAAAAAGTTGCGGTGGTTGAGTTCCATCATTTCTTACAGTTTCATCGTGCCAAACACCTTTAAATTTTTCTTGATATGGATTTTTGACCCAAAGAGTATTTTGAATTGTAACGATTCGTTTTTCAGGATAATTATTTTTAATAAATTGGTCACCCTCAACTGGTCGCAAATATAAATCTTTATTATTTTGCATAATCATATCGCCCTCAATCGCCACACATCTTTTTACAAAATGCAGTTTTTCTTGCCCAGGTTTTCTGAAAACAACAATATCACCTCTTTGCGGTTTATCACCATCGATTAATTTCAAGCCGACAGATGGAATTAGTGGAATCTCAAGCCAAGGAATATGGGGGGTCGGAGTTCCGTAAGCAAATTTTTTCGCAAAAAGATAATCGCCAACTAAAAGAGTCCGAATCATAGAACCGCTCGGAATTACAAAAGATTGAGCAATAAAAAAGATTGTAAAAAGAACAATAATTAATGCTCCCGTCCAAGTTGTGGAAAATTGGTAAAGTTTGCTTAGTTTTTCTCGCATTACTTCTTGCCTCGATTTTTTGCAGATTTAATAGTATTTTCTAAAAGCATCGCGATTGTCATTGGACCAACTCCACCTGGAACTGGAGTTACAAAACTTGCTTTTTTTGAAACCTCATCAAAATCTACATCTCCGACAATTTTTCCGTTTTCCGTTTTGTTAATTCCAACATCAAAAATTATTACATCATCTTTTACCATATCCGCGGTGATGAGGTTTTGCTTTCCAACTGCCACAACTAAAATATCAGCTTTCAAAGTATGCTCTTTTAAATTTTTTGTGTAAATATGGCAAATATCAACTGTCGCATTTAGATTAAGCAAAAGTGAAGCAATCGGCTTTCCAACAATATTACTAGCTCCGACAACAACCGCATTTTTTCCTCGTAAATCATCTAAATTATATTTTTCTAAAAGTCGAACCATTCCCAACGGTGTGCAAGGTGCAAAACCATCAAGCCCCGCTACAATTTGCCCAATATTATATGGGTGAAATCCATCGACATCTTTTTCAGGATTTATCAGAGAAAGGATTTTTTGAGTATCAATATGTTTTGGAAGTGGAAGCTGAACTAAAATACCATCAACTTTGTCATCGTTATTTAATTCTTTTATTTTTTCTGTTAATTCAGTTTCTGATATTTCTTCGCTAAACTCTAATGAAAATGAGTCAATCCCTACATAATCACAAGCTTTCTTTTTCATCGAAACATATAAATTACTCGCTGAATCATTGCCAACTAAAACTACGGCTAAACCGACTTTTTTACTAAAATTTGCAATTTCATTTTTGAGAATTTCTTTAATATCTTTTGATAACTGTTTTCCGTCAAGTATTTGCATTTTATCCCTTTAAAAAACTTTCTGTTATGATAACAAAATATCTGTTAATCCAATCCGCATACCGAAAATAAAAATTAATTTTGCATTATGTTAAAATTTGCTTAATACAAAAAAAGAGATAAAAAATGATGAAAACAAAATGTGATTTTTGCGGAGAAAAAGAGAGTGACGATAATCCAATAATCTTAGGTGAGCAGTCAAAAATTTGTAAAAGTTGTGTGAGTACAATTTATGATATTTTTGACAAAGCAGAAATGCCTACTGACGATTATGAAATTCTAAAAGATACTTTTGACACTGACAAGCTTTTAACAGAACCTGCTGAAGTGCTAACTCCAAAAGAGATGAAAGCCGTTCTTGACGATTATGTGGTCGGACAGGATAATGCGAAGAAAATTCTTTCCGTAGCAGTTTATAACCATTACAAAAGAATCTTTAAAAATGAAACCAATGAAAATGATGAGGTTGAACTTCAAAAATCAAATGTTCTTTTAGTTGGTCCAACAGGTAGTGGAAAAACTCTTTTAGCTCAAACTATTGCAAAAGTTCTAAATGTTCCAATCGCAATTACAGATGCTACAAGTTTAACAGAGGCTGGATATGTTGGGGAAGATGTTGAAAATATTTTAACTCGATTAGTTCAATCTGCCGAGGGCGATATTAAAGAAGCTGAACGAGGAATCGTATTTATTGACGAAATTGATAAGATTGCAAGAATGAGCGAAAACCGAAGTATCACCCGAGATGTTTCAGGCGAAGGTGTTCAACAAGCTATGCTAAAAATTATCGAGGGAAGCCAAGTTAATATTCCTCCGCAAGGTGGTAGAAAACACCCAAATCAAGAATTTACTAAAATTGACACAACGAATATTCTATTTATTTGTGGTGGGGCATTTGACGGAATTGAAACAATTATCGAAAGAAAGCTTTCGGGAAATGTAATGGGATTCACTCAAGAGAAAAAAGAGAAAGTTTCAAAAGAGAATATTATTAATAAAGTTGAGCCTGATGATTTAGTTCATTACGGTTTGATTCCTGAATTAGTTGGTCGTCTTCCTGTTATCGGAACTTTAAACCAAATTTCTGTGGATAATATGAAACATATCTTGACTCAACCGAAAAATGCTTTAGTTAAACAATATCAGAAACTTTTTGAAATTGACAATGTGAAACTTGAATTTGATGATAAAGCGGTTGAAGAAATTGCGAAAAAATCTATCAAACGAAAAACTGGGGCTAGAGGACTTCGTTCAATTCTTGAGGATATTATGCTTGATATAATGTTTGAACTTCCAGAATATAGCGGAAAAACTATCAAAATTTCTGAAGATGTAATTTTAAAAAGTGCAAAACCTGAAATCATCTAATATCTATAATCTCGCTATTATCGGAGCGGGAGCTAGTGGTTTAATGTTAGCCTCGCAGATTCGTAATAAAAAAGATATTTGCATTATCGATAAAAATTTAGAAATTGGTGCAAAAATCAAAGTTTCAGGCGGAGGCAGATGTAATATCACAAATCGAAATACCTCATCGGCGAAATATCTCGGCGATTCAGATTTTATTACTCCAATTTTGGATAATTTCAAGTTTAAAGATATTTTGCAATTTTGTAAAAGCGAGGGTTTTTCTCCAAATATTGATGAACGAAATGTCAAAGGTGCTTATTTTTGTAAATCAGCATCAGATATTTTATCAGTTTTTCAAAGGAAAATTCGAGGAGTTCAACAATTTTTAGGCGATGAGGTTTTAGATGTTAGTTTTGAAAATGAAATTTTTACAATCCAAACTCAAAACAGAGAAATTCTAGCTAAAAAGGTGGTGGTTGCTTCTGGCGGTTTATCCTTTCCAAATCTTGGAGCTACAAATATTGCATTTAAAATAGCAGAAAAGTTTGGGCATAAAGTTGAGAGGCTCTCTCCCGCCCTTGTCGGTTTTACCGTTCAAAAAGAGCAATTTTGGTTTAAAAATCTAAGCGGATTATCTTTTAAAGCTAAAGCGAAAATTGGTGAAAAAGAGATTTTTGGGGATATTCTTTTTACATATAAAGGTTGTTCAGGTCCTCTGATTTTGAACTCTTCAATATATTGGGAAAAAGGTAGAATTATTCTTGATTTTATACCAAATTTCAAATTTCAAGATTTCAAAAGTCAAAAACAGATTTCTACCATAATTCCGTTACCGAAAAAATTTATTCTAGAATTTTTAAAATCGGTTGGATTGAAAGATAAGGCTATGAATCGATTATCAGAAAGTGAAATTGAGAAATTGAAAACTCTGAAAAACTACTCTTTTTCACCCGCAGGAAATTTTGGATATTCAAAAGCTGAAATTACAAAAGGTGGAATCTCAACCGATGAAATAGATTCAGATAATTTAGAAAGTAAGTTACAAAAAAATCTATTCTTTCTAGGTGAAGCTCTAAATGTTTCAGGAGAACTTGGCGGATTCAATTTTCATTTTGCTTTTGCATCTGCCTTTAGATATTTGAAATAGTTTGTCAAGCACGATTATGACTTATTTTCGTGCTCGACACAGAAATCTACTTTAATCAGTTTCTAAAATTGAGAAGTATGTATCTAAACCAATTCTATCAATAGAAATATAAAGTGGAGGTAAAATCATTACCGTTTGATTTCGACTTTGTAAATTTATTGAAGTTGTAAAATCTTGTAAAATAATTCCTCTTTTGAAAAGAGACTCTAGAATATATTCACGATTTTGTCTAATAATAAATCTATTACTATCTCTTTTCTTAGCTTCTAAAAGGTAGGTTTCAACTGTTTGAAATGTTTTTGATGGAATCATTAAATCAGCAATATATAAAGAGTCTGCGGAAACAATTCCATTTTTCACAACAATTTTATAACTTAAAATATATATTTCACCAAAAAGAGACATCTGAAAAAATATAGATATAAGAAACAGTTTAAATATTGAATAATCCACTAAACCAACCATTTTGAGGAAAAAGATTCTCATATAAATTCAGATAAAAATTTGATGAGAAAATTGTATCCGTAACTATTGTGTAATTTGTAATTTCTTGAAATAAAATGATGATAGCAAGATAGACTAAAAATGTGCCAAAAATATTTGATTTTTTGTGGAAAGTAAAAGCTGTACCAAATGATTTTTTCATTCGATGATTTGCTAAATCCACACTATAAACCTCATCGAGAATTAAATGAGTTAAATATCCTAAAGTTATAAAGAATCCACCCCAAACAGCAACAGAACTATCAACCCAAAAAATAGTTTTTAAGAGCATTGTTCCTAATATGCCTAAGAGAAAGCCCATAGGCACGGAGTGAAAAATCCCACGATGAGAAGTATATTCGATAAAAACTCTCATAATAAAAAGTTTTAAAAGATAAAAAGATGTGAGCCATAAAATTAGTTTTTCAATAAGTGAATATTCAGGTTTTGAAAAAATGATAGCAAAAGACAAGAAGACAGAAAGAAGTGTAAAAGTGATTCTGAAAGGGATTGATGTTTTAGAATCAATATCGGGTAAAAGTGAGCCGATTGTTCCTAAGCTAAAAAGTAGCAAAGCTTCACTATCTGAAAGATGTCCTGCGGAAAGAAGTAGAGTTGAAGATATACCTGAAACGGTCGCACCTACAATCATATGGGTTTTAAAGTTTGCCAATAAGATTCCTATTTGATATTTTTACAAATTATAACAAATCAATTTTTGGTCAGTCCCAACTTTTTTGCAAAAAATATATGAATTTCAGAAAAAAGTAATTATTTGATATACTATTTTACTTAAAATTTTATAAAAGATTAAAAATGATAATTACAAAAAATTGGTTAAACGAGTGGTTGGATATTGAAAACTACTCTTTAGAAGAACTTTCAAAAACATTTAATAGGATTGGTTTAGAGGTTGATAGAGCTTTTCAGTTTCAAGCTCCAAAAGGTGTGGTAGTTGGAAATGTG
>Ga0256826_1000761_pt1 | contig 19913 bp, 14 predicted proteins | sample CV79metaG_FD_185975 | JGI IMG/M metagenome (GOLD analysis project Ga0256826, IMG submission 185975) | Hydrothermal vent microbial communities from East Pacific Rise, Pacific Ocean - CV79 | ecosystem: Environmental > Aquatic > Marine > Hydrothermal vents | place: Pacific Ocean: East Pacific Rise...
AGAAACAGGAACGAATTCATAATCTCCACCCCACTCAGCAGGAGTAATATCAAGTTCTGCCAATTGTGCTTTTGCAAGTTCAGGATTTGCACCCTCTTTATCCATTTTGTTAATAGCAACAACAATTGGAACACCCGCAGCTTTGGCATGAGAAACAGCCTCTTTTGTTTGCTCTTTAACACCATCATCGGCAGCAACAACAATAATAACAATATCGGTTGCTTGTGCACCTCTTGCTCTCATCTCTGTAAAGGCTGCGTGACCAGGAGTATCAATAAATGAAATTTTCTTACCATTTTTTTCTACTTGGTATGCACCAACATGTTGAGTAATTCCACCTGCTTCTTTTGCAGCCACTTTTGTTTGACGAATTCTGTCAAGAAGTGAAGTTTTACCGTGGTCAACGTGACCCATAATGGTAATAACTGGTGGTCGTTCAGTTGGATTTTCATCTTCATCTGCATCGTATACTTTTACATAGTCCAATGCATCTAATGGGTCAATTGTATGTACTTCAACTTCAAACTCTTCTGCAAGAATTTCAATTGAATCTTTATCAAGGAAGTCATTTTGAGTAAACATTGTTCCCAATGTGAAAAGAACTTTAATTACTTCTCCTGTACTTCGTCCTACTTTTTCAGCAAATTCATAAACCCTTACGTTTTCAGGAATTTGAATAGAAGTAATTGGTCCAGTACTCTCTTCTTTGATATATTTCTTACGTTTTCCACCACGTCTAAGTCCAGATGGTCTTCTACGATGCCCACCTACTCGTCCACGATTTTGTTGTTGTCCACCAGCAGCAGCTCGTTTTTTAGCCTCTTCTTTACGTTTTTCTTCTTGACGCATCATATCTTCATAGATATTTTTATCAGAAAAATCAAGCATCAATACTTCTGGTTCTTCTTCAACCTCAGTTACTTGATTACGGTTATATCCACCAAAACCAGAGTTAGACATAAAATCAAGTCTTTCTCCACTCTCTTTTGCTGTTGCAATTTTTTTGATTTTTTTCTTAGATGGAGGTGTTGGCATACCCGCTGGTTTTTTACGTTTAACATCCATAGGTTCAGGCTTACGCTCTTCCACAATACGAATTCTTGGCTTTTCTCTGTCTGCTTTTTTAATAACAGTAATACCAATACGTTTACGCTTCATCTTTGGTTTTTCTTCAACAGGAGCTTCTTTTACTTCTTCTGCTGGAGTTTCAACAGCTGTTGTTGCTTCAGTTGTTGTCTCTGTTACAACTTCTACTTTTTCAGTCTCACTCACAGGAGTTGAAACAGTAGTCTCTTCTTTAACTTCAACGACTTCTTCAGGAACTTTCTCTTCAACTGTAACAACTTCTACAATTTTTGGAGCTTTTTTCTTTGGTGTTGCGGTAATTGAACCAACTCTACGTGTAGTTTTCTTCACTGTTTTTGCCACAGGTGCTTCTTTAGTTTCAGATTTTTCTGCCTCTTTTGGCACTTCTTTTTCTATACTTACTTTTTCAGCACTCACTTTTTCTTTTGTCTCATTTACTTCAACAGCTTTTTTGACAACAGAAACATTTTTTAGTGTTTTAGACTTCTTTTCAGTTTTTGGTTTTACACCATTAATTGCATAATCAATTAATAGACCAGCTTCTTCAACAGTAACTGTACTGTTTGCTGCTTTAACATCATAACCTAACTCTTTAGCTTTCTCAATAAGTACTGCATTTGATGCACCTGCTTCATCTGCAATCTCTTGGATTTTAACTCTATCCATTCTTATCTAACTCCTTTAAATACTTAACAAACTGTTCACTATCTTCACTAGAGAGCCGAAAACGTTTAACTAAACCTTTTACTTTTTTTTCGTTTTCACGACAACTGTCACATATATAAATACTTCGACCTTGTCCAGAATAAGGAAAAATGTTACTGTTTTTCTCTTGTAGGCGAAGTAGTTTTTTTTGAAGCTCTCGTTCTCTACATGTTATACACATGCGTACTGGTTCATTTTTTCGCATAATTATACCTAATTTTTGTTATTAGTTCTTTGAAGTTACACCATAATTGTCAAGAGTCTTCGTAAATACTCTATATTTAGGAAATTTTTGAGCCAATGCTTTGTGAATTTTTGCTGCATCGTCTGCATAACAGAGTGTAAAAAAGGTTGAACCTGAACCTGAAAGGGTACTCATTAAAGCACCATTTAATAAAGCAATTTTTTGAACTTCGAATAAATCAGGTAATTGTTTCATTCGTCGTGTTTGATGAATCTTATCTTTTGACGCAATTCGTAATAAATCCCAAGACTCGGTCATAAACAAAGAGGTCATAAAAGAGGCACGAGATAAAGAGTAAACAAGCTCTTCAGTACGATATAAATCGGGTAAAACTGTTCTTGATTTTGCAGTCGAAATTGTTTTATTTGGAATAACCAATACCGCACGTAAATACTCTGGAACTTTTCTTTTTTTAGAATAAACTTTCTTCTCTTCCACACAAGCTACATTAAAACCACCCATAACCGCAGGTGTAATATTGTCAGGATGTGGTTCATATTCCAAAGCCAAATTTAAGATTTTACGTTTATTGTATCGCTCTCCTGCTGCCACATAAGCAGAGGTAAGTGCAGCGGTAATAACCGCAGAGGAAGAACCCAAACCGCGAGAAATTGGTATTCTGTTGGTAAATTCAAAACGAAAGTTTTCTTTACTTCCTTTGATTTTTTGGAACTGTTTATTAAAAATATTCATAAAAAGAATGTTTTTGCGAATATGAGGGTTTTCTGCACCTTCTCCATGAGTAGATACAGAAAAAAAGCGTGAAGGTTTAATGGTTACTTCATTCCGAAGGTTAATGGCAAGACCTAAAGTATCAAACCCTGGTCCAAGATTGGCAGATGTCGCTGGTACAGAAACAAACAAAGTACTTCCTTTGCTGATGTCAAAACAGTTTTTTAGTGTTTATACGGCAGGTAAGATATACAAGGGTTTATTATCGTTTAAAACAGTTACTTCACTCAACATGGAAGGTAATTCAAACCGTTGCTCTAGAGCCTCATCAAATTTTTTTGTTATTATAGTCTCTTTTTCTTTGATAAAGTACAGTTTTCCCATCGCTTTGATGGGTTTTTCTCCATTTAAATCAAAAGCGTTACATCCAACAAAAGAGATATTCTTTAAAATTTCCAAAGAGCGTAAGGTAATATAGGTCAATTTAATTGCCATATATGAACCTGGTCCATTGGTATATAAAACATTTTTAAAAGCATATCTTTCAGATAAATCAATTAATTTTTTTAAAAGAATTTCAGAAGTTTTTTGATTACTTTCAATACTTTCGATGAGTTCTCCATCTTTATAAACTCCAATAAGAAGAGGAGAAGCAATAGAGATGATTAAAATTTGATAAGAATTAGGCAAAACTTTTAACAAATGCTCGACTCTGTTTTTGATTTAAAGATACCATTTCATAGTTGGTACTGTCTGCAAGTAACGCCACTGTTAACTCATGATTTAGTTTATGACTTCCTGCAAAAGAGCTATATGCTCCCAAGATATTGTGACCTGTAACCATCATATCTCCCATAGCATCCAACACTTTATGACGAGCAAACTCATTATCAAAGCGTAAGCCTTCAGGGTTAAGAACTTTCTCTTCATCCAAACCAATAGCATTGTTCAAATTGGCACCTAGTGCTAGATTAATGCTCTGAAGATATTGAATATCTCGTGCAAAACCAAAGGTTCTTGCTCGTGAAATCTCTTCTAAAAAAAGTTTTGTTCCAAAACTATAAGATTGAGACTGTCGTCCAATAACAGGATGTTCAAAATCAATCTCAAAATCAAAAGTTACTTCATTACTTGGTTCTAAACGTACAAATTTATTACCATCACGAACTTCTACAGCCTTTTTAACACGAATAATCTGTTTGTTTTCTTCTTGTTCTTCTATACCAGCTTCATCTAACAATAAACAAAAAGATGAAGCAGACCCATCCATTATCGGCATCTCATTACCATTAACAATAACACGCATATTGTCAATACCATAAGCATAAACTGCTGATAAAAAGTGTTCAATTGTAGAAATATAGCCTTTATCTGAACCAATAACTGTTGCCATTTGAGTATCAATTACACTAGAAGGAGAAAGGGGGATAGAAAGAGCCAAATCTTCTCGATAAAATACAATACCTGCATTAGCACCTAATGGTTCTAATCGGAGTTTAATAGGTTCGCCTTTATGCAAACCTATACCAACAACCTCAACAGCCTCTCGAATGGTACGTTGATTCATAGTATATTCCTTAAATTTTAGAGCCATATTATAACATAAAAGTGAAGTTTTTGTAAATGTGTGATTTTTTCTTTATTTTTAGATGTTTTTAAGATAAGTTGACACGTATAATTATTAAATTCTGTATATTTAGATTTATTTTTTACTGTTGGTAAATTGTATGAAAATCACAAAAAAATTGTACACTTTATTCTCAACTTTTTCAAGATTTTGATAAAAAAGAGCCAAAAAAGTTACCAAAATCATTCTTTTTAAAATCAATAGAAATTTTATCTCATAGCTTTTAATTTCTATGACTAATTTTTACTTAATAATGTTATATTAATAATTAAATAAGACTAAATTAGTCCTAAATATATTTTAAGGAAATAAACAAATGGAATACAATAGTTTAAATACAGAAGAAGTACGAGTCATAGAAAACAAAGGTACAGAGATGCCTTTCTCAGGAAAATATGATGGTTTCTACGAAGTAGGAGTTTATAATTGTCGTAAATGTAATACTCCACTCTTTAATTCAACTGATAAATTTGATTCTGGTTCAGGTTGGCCAAGCTTTGATGATACCATTGAAGGTGCAGTACGAGAAATTCCTGATGCAGATGGTAGAAGAATAGAAATTGTTTGTAATAACTGTGATGGACACCTTGGTCATGTTTTTGAAGGAGAACAAATTACTCCTAAAAGTACCCGCCATTGTGTCAACTCTGTATCACTTGATTTTCAAGCAGTTCAAAATGATAACAAATATAAAAAAGCCTATTTTGCTTCAGGATGTTTTTGGGGAACAGAATATTGGTTACAAAAAGCAAAAGGTGTCTTTAATGCTGATTCAGGTTATATGGGAGGGCATACGCTTAACCCAACATACAGAGAAATTTGTGGGAAAAAGACAGGTCACCTAGAAACAGTTGAGGTAACGTATAACCCAACAATTATATCATTTGAAACATTAAGCAAACTCTTTTTTGAAACACACAATCCAGAACAGATGAATGGTCAGGGTCCAGATATTGGTCCACAATATCTTTCAGCTATTTTTACAAATGATTCGGAAGAAGAAGAGATAGCTACAAAACTCATCAATGAGCTTGAAGCCAAAGGCATGAACATTGCAACCATGTTAAAAGATGCCAATGAACATGTTTTTTATAAAGCAGAACATGAACATCAAAACTACTATAAGTTAAGAAATTCCATGCCTTATTGTCATGTATATACTAAGAGATTTTAAAATCTCTTAGTTTTAGTTAACCAAAGTCGGAGCAGAAACAAAAGTATACCCTTCTGCTTGTAGACCTTCAACAATTTGTTTTAAATATCCACTTTGCAAATAAGGATGATAATAGAAACTTGCAACACCATCTCTAACTACTTTTAATTTTTTTGCAAATTTTATTGTATCTGCAGGTAATAATGCTCTATATCCTGGATTAGGAATATCTTCAATATTGTGAATATTTTCAGGAATAATAGTATATCCATACAAATCTTTTTTAATTATATAAGGATAAAACTGTCCTATAAATTTATTTCGAACAGCAATATCAGGACTATCTTCATTTGGAAAATATAAAACTCTTGCATATTGAACAGGATAAACTTCAGCAATAGCTCTATAATGATTTGGTCCTGCCATATAATGTGGTGCTTCCCATGCAAAAGCAGAGATACCTAAATCATTAAAGATGCTAATACCTTGAGTAATTCTATCTTTTGCCCAAACTTTTGAATCATTTTCAACAGGATAAAGATAAGAATAAGATAAATCAGCATGTTCAATAACCCGCATAAATTCAAAGTCATCGCCACTTAATCCATTATAAGGATTCGATATATCTGCCACAGCTCCATTTACATTTTTATGATATTGATGTGTTGTTCCATGTTGAACAATAGTAATTGCTCCTGCATCATACAGCTCTTTTAAACGTGTTCCTACTTCTGAATTTGAAAGTAATTGTGTTGCAGGAACACCATCATTCTCAATTCCAAGTGGATCTTCATAACGGGCAATAGTTGCAACAGAAAAAGGAATGTTTTTTGAACCCATATAGGTAGCAATAGAATTTAAATCATTCATATTTGTATGTGCATCTACATCTTCTAATCGCATAATAGCTTTATGAGATTCAACATGATAAATATTTAACATATCATGCAAAACATCCGCAAAGGCTAAATATCTATCCTCTTCAGACATATATGTAAAAGGAATATCTCCTACAAACCAAAAGTTATTTGCAGCTTTCGCTATATAAGAAGTTTCTGGAGTATTTCCATTGTTAATAGTTGAATAAGTGGTAGCAAAAACATTAACTTTATTCTGATGTACAATTTTAATTCTATTTAGCTCTAAAGAACAAGCATATCGTTTATCTCCTTCTAAGAGACATCCTTCAGATTCAGAACCAGGAGTAGCAAAAGGAATAACCCCTTTATAAAGTTCAACATTTTTATATTTTACACGATTATATTTTAGTTGTGCCACATCAGAAAAGCTCATACCATATTTTTCTGCAAATGTTGTATTCCCTAAATTATTATCTTTCCAGTATTTTTCTAAATTTGGTAAATTATAATTTAACCAAACAACAGTTGTATTATATGTTGCTATATCTTTATAAAAATTTTCATAACTATTTCGTTGTACAGAACCAAGAGGATAAGCATTCAAAACATCAAAAGATGTTCCTACATAAAATACGGCTTTCTTAGTACTTAACTCATTTAATACATAGTTTGTAGCTGGTTTAGAAATAATATTAATATCAAAATGTCCTAATAAGTTTTCTAAGAACATTGCATTAACTTTTCCTGTAAAGCCAAAATCTCCAGCTGTATCATAAAGAATAAGAACTTCAGGTTTATTTGCAACATCTTTTACAACAAAACTATATTGTGCTTCTAAGTTAAAAGTATTTTTGAAAAATGCTCTAACTTCATACTCTCCTGTAGGTAATTGTTGAAATGTTTTAGAACCATTACGTACTCCTTTTGTAAATGCCCATTGCTTTACATTATTCCATGCATTAGAGCTTCCTTTAGGATAAATAGCCATCCAATCTAAATTATCCCCTGACATACCTTGAAAATTTACAGTGATTGATTCATTAGATGTATATTCATTTTTACTCGTTTTAAGAGAAGTTACTACTCCACCTGCATCCTTAACAGAAAAGCTTTGCTTTGATTCTAAAACATAACTATTTTTAAAAAATACTCTAATTTCATAATTTCCTGCAGGTAAGCCTTGAAATTGTTTACTTCCGTTAACAAGACCTTTAGTAAAACTCCACTGAAGTACATTTTCCCAAGCATTGGTACTTCCTTGAGCATAAATTCCAATCCAATCATGTGCATCTCCAGACATGTTTTTAAAAGAACTATTAATAACTTCATTAACCGTATACTCTTGCTTTGAAGTTTCAATAAGAGCATTTCCTCCAGCATTATCTTGAACAGAAAATGATGATTGTGCTTCTAAGACATAAGTATTCTTAAAAAATGCACGAACCTCATAGTTTCCAACGTCCAAGCCTCCAAAGTTTTTGGTATAATTTATAACACCATTTGTAAAACTCCATCCAATAACATTTGCCCAAGCATTAGAACTTCCTTGAGGATAAATTGCAATCCAATCATGTGCATCCCCTGACATCTCTGTTGTACTAATTGTAATACTCTCATTTACATTGTACATATTTTTATCTGTTTTTATTGTAGCAGCATTCAGCATACCCAATAAAAGAAAATAACCAATAAGTATTTTAACTTTCATAAAAAAAACCTTTGTATTTTAATTTAAACGTATTATATATTTTTATATATTACATAATGTTTAATTTAATTAAAACTTATTATTAATAAAAACATGGTAAAATGCTATTAAATATTAAAACTAAGGAAAAATTGTGGAAGCTGTTGACTATATCTCTCTATACTGGCTTATTATCAAGATGATGACTTTTTTTACAGTCATTATTTTATTTATAAGTGGGATTGATGACTTTTTTATAGATGTTTATTACTGGATAAGAAAATCCCATAAAATAGTAGTTTCGGAAGAAACTTACCCTCATATAGATACTCAAAGTTTATTAAAACACCCTGAACAGCCATTAGCACTTATGGTTCCTGCTTGGGATGAAGCCGCTGTTATTGAAAAAATGCTAAAAAATACGCTAAGAACATTTCAATATGATAATTTACATATTTTTGTGGGAACATATCCTAATGATCCTGCGACTCAAGAGAAAGTAGATAATGTAACAGCCATTCATAGTAATGTACACAAAGTTATCAACAAAACACCTGGGGGAACAACAAAGGCGGACTGCTTAAATAATGTTATCGATGCAATTTTTGAATATGAAAAAGCAACAGGTATTGAATTTCAATGTATTACTTATCATGATTCAGAAGATATTGTTCATCCTCTTGAATTGAAACTTGCTAACTATGTTATAGGAACAGAGAAAAAGGATTTGATGCAAATTCCTGTTGTTCCACTAACAACAAATCCTCTAAACTTTAATGGAACACATTATCAAGATGAATTTGTGGAAACTGGATTTAAAGATATGTTGGTAAGAGAAAGTATTAGTGGATACGTTCCCAGTTCTGGTGTTGCAACTTCATTTAGTAGAAAAGCAATTTCTACACTTTCTCGTTTAAATAATGGGGTTGTTTTTAATACAAAAAGTTTAACAGAAGATTATGATATTGGGTATCGCCTCTTAAGTGAAGGATTAAATTTAGCATTTGTAACATTTCCAGTAAGAGTTAGAAAGATGGTTAAAACATGGTATGGAACAATGGAAGAGCGAGAGGTTGAAGAGTACATTGTCTCAAAAGGTTATTTTCCTACCAAATTTCAACAAGCTGTACGCCAAAAATCACGATGGATTGTAGGGATTGTATTCCAAGGATACAGAGATATTGGTTGGCCAAAAGGTTTAGGACTTAAATATATTTTATACCGTGATAGAAAAGCAATTTTTACTCATCCAGCTAACCTTTTTGCTTACATTATAATGTTAAACCTTATTTATCTCTCGTTTACCTATAAGTTTAATGATATGGCTTGGCATTTTCCAGAATTTATTCCTGAAGATAGCTGGTTGTGGACACTGATTTACTTTAATGCTCTTTTTTTAAGTAGTAGATTTTTTCATCGATTCTATTTTGTTAGTAAATTTTATGGAATAACCCAAGGTTTTTTAAGTATTCCTAGACTTATCTGGGGAAATATTGTTAATCTTTTTGCTCTATTTCGTGCTTTTTCTCAGTATAAGAATGCAGGAAAAAAAGAAAAAGAAGTAAAGTGGGACAAAACAGACCATGAATTCCCTGATGATATTGAAATTGCAAAGGTTGCCTAATGAAATATATAATTACTCTTTTATTAATATGTACACATCTACTCTTATCAAGCCCTGTGGACAATGCATACTCTTGGATTAGCCAAGAGTATAAAGATTTTAGAACCTATCCAAGAGTTAGCAAAGCACAAACTTTGGTCAAACAAGGAAAGATTCTAGAAGCTCGTAAACTACTTGAAAAAGCTTTAAATATTGATGTTCAAAATCAAGAGGCGGTTAATCTTTTACTACATATTTGTATACAAACAAAAGATACTTTATGTATTGAACAATATGCATCACAAGCAAAAGGTGTTGGATTAGGATACTTTTATAAACACAAAGCAGAGGAAGCCAACGAAGAACAAAAGTATAAAAAAGCTATTAAGTTCGCCAAAAAAGCTATCAAATATCAACTTAAAGAAGATGATAGATACTTTTTAAAATTAATTTTATTTGAATCTTATTTAAAATCTCAACAATACCAAAGAGCTGATAAATTAATTAGTAAAGAAGATACAAGTATTTATCAACTTTTTAAATGGTCAAAAATTGCAGAAAATCTTGATGAAACAACTTATGCTTATAATTTAGCTCAAGAGTTACCAAATAAATTAGAATATATTCGATGGAAAAAAGATTTATTATTAAAAAGTAAACGATATAAAGAAGCTTCACAAAAATTAGAAATTTTAAGTGATATCGAACCAACACAAAAAAATAAAACACAACTTTTATATCTATATGATGTAACTCATCAAGATGAAAATATTTTAAACACATACAAAAATAAATTGGAAGAAGGATGTAATAAATATGCCCTTGAATATCTTTTAAATTATTATAAAAAAGATAAACTTGAAAAAAGAGCATTATTAGAAGAAAATTATCCTTACAATTGTTTAAAAAATAAAAAACAAGTACAACTTTCACTTGAACTTGTAAACTTATTAAAAAAGAAAAATCCTAGAAAAGCTAAAAAAATTGCAAATAGTATTAGTAAAAAAATTACCAATCAAAAGGATTTAATTAATCTCTATCAAGCTACAAATCAACAAAAAAAGCTCTTAGAACTTTACAAAAAAAAGCTCACATATAAATGTGATGAGTATGCACTCTATTATCTTTTAGATTATTATAAAAAAAATATAAAAGTAAGAGAAAATATTCTTGAGAAAAACTATCCTTATAGCTGTTTATCTGAAAAAAAGAGAAATACCCTATCTTTAGAATTGATTACGCTTATTGGAGATAAAAATATTGAAAAAACAGAAAATATTGTTAAGCATCTGAATGGGAAAAGCTTGAATAGTACTTCATACCTTTATCTCTCAAACTTAGAAAGTAGTTTAGAGAACTATGAAAAATCTATAGAATATGCAACTGCTTATTTACAAAAGCACCCAAACAATATTGAAGCTCTTAAAAATATTGGATATTCATATTTTAAATTAAATAAAAAAAGTTCAGCAATTCACTACCTACTTAATGCATCAAAACTTGATCCTAATGATACTAAATTGCTAAAAAATATTGGCTATTTATGTATTGATTTAGAACAATATGAAACTGCTAGCTATTATTGGAATCTATACCTTAAGAAAAAAGAAGATTCAAATATTCGTCTAAAACTTGCTTCCCTTTATTACTCTCAACTGCACAATAAAGTGAAAAGTGAAAAAATACTAAAAAAATATTCATCAAAGACCAAGAAAAACAGCGAATATTACTTATTAAAGGCAAAATTATCTCATCAAAAGAAAAATTGTAAACAAGCTTTAAACTACTATAACAAAGCTTTGGATCTAAGTCCAAAAGAGTATATCGAATATGAGTATATTCATCTTTTACAACAATGTAAACAAGAAGATAAAGCTTTAGTAGTTATGCAAGAATTTTCAACAAAACATCCGCATAATTTACAGTATCAAAAAGAACTTGCCTATATGTACGAAAAGAAAAAAATGTATCATAAAGCCATTGAAAAGTTTGAAACCATTAAAGACAAAGAACCAACAGAAGTAACAAACCATACCGCTCTTGCTTACAACTATAAGAAAACGGGTCAAATAAGCAAAGCTACTGATGCCTTTAAAGACGCTCTAGATAAAAGTAAAAATATGAACCAGCTTGAACGACGACAAATCAAACAAGAAATTAGCAATGGATCAAAAATTTTTCACTTGTATTTGGCTCAGTCAGTTAGATTAAATGCTTATAAACAAGGAGGAGGAATATCTCCTGTTAACAGTGCTGTTTATAATGGTTTTGGAAGTATGCAACTCTCTGTTCAACCAAACTTTTTACCAAAAAGCACAACACTTTATACAAATATTACACATGGACATAAAGATATTAAAAAGAGCATTCAACCAAGTGTAGGAATACGATATAAACCAATAAAAAATAAAGAGGTTTACCTCTCAGCAGAGCAACTAATTAAAACAGGAGAAGCAACACGAAATGATACTTTACTTCGTGCATCTATAGGTATAAGTGGAACGAGTTCTTCCAAAAAATTGCATCAAGAACTTTATTTAGAAAGTGTTCTTTTGGCAAAAGAACAATCTGCCATTCTTTATGGAAACTATGAACTTGGAAAAATTTATAAAGTCAATAATAAAGTTAGTATAACTCCTTATATTACAACTGGAGGAACATACAGTAATGACAATTACCAAAAGAAAGCTGTTACTAAACTTGATGTTGGTGTTGGTATTGCTGTAGATATAAATTCAGATGAGACACAATATGAAGTTAATAAATATAAAAATAGATTAAAACTAGAAGCGAGACAAAAGTATGCAGGAAACAGTAAAGATAAAAAAGCCCTACGTTTACAATGGGAGTTTTTCTATTAAAAAGTTCATATACCCAATAGTAATTTTTTCATTTATTGGAATCTTTGCTATTTTATATCAAAAAAACATAAACAGCAACCCAAATGTTATGACAAAAATAAATCCAACTCCGATAGAAATTATTTTCTATCAACCACTGCTTAAAGATAAGATGGATTGGGATAAAACATTTCAACAACTTAAACAAGTTCATATCAAAAAACTTGTTTTACAGTGGAGTAAATTTGGAGTAGTAGATTTTCTCAAAAAAGAGCAATGGTTAAAAACTATTTTAAGCATTGCTCAGAAACATCAAATAAAAGTCATTGTAGGACTTTATGGAGATAACAAGTATTTTAAAACGTTAGAAGATAGAAAAACCGATATTCCGAAATATCTAAAAAATTTAAAAGCACAAAATATTGTACAAGCAAGAAAAATTTACACTATTGCAAAAAATTATGATTCATTTGATGGTTATTATATTTATGATGAAATTGATGATACCAATTTTAAAGAAAAAGAACGTCAAGTATATTTAAAAGCATATCTTGAAACACTTGCATTGTCATTAAATAATATTTCAAAACATCCTCTGTATCTCTCAGGATATTTTAGTAATCACATGAAACCCTTAGAATATGCAAATATGTTTTCAGAAATTACGCAACATAAATATACTGTATTATTACAAAGTGGAATTGGTGCAAATTTGGTTAACAATCAAAGAAGTGCATTGTATATTCAAACATTCTCTAATAACTTTAAGGGTTCATTTATCCCTATCATTGAAGGTTTTAAAATGGAGGGAAATAAAATAAAATCTATTGATTTTAATAGTTTATATCAACAGATAGAACTTATAAGAAGTACCATAGAGAATAAACCTATGGCTATTTTTTCATTACGATACTTTTTAGATACCGTAGTATTTAAAAAGTATCTTTCTCACTATAAAAAACTTTAATCTTTAGTCTGTTGTCAAAAAATATTCCACAATTTTTTGGCAAGCAGTTCCATCTCCATAAGGATTATGAGCTTTAGACATTAAACCATAAGCCACTTCATCATCTAAGAGTTTTTGAGCTTCTTTAACAATTATTTGACTGTTTGTTCCCACTAATTTTACAGTTCCCGCTTCCAATGCTTCTGGTCTCTCTGTTGTATCACGCATAACCAAGACAGGTTTTCCAAGCGAAGGAGCTTCTTCTTGTACTCCACCACTATCTGTAATAATAAAATATGATTTATCCATTAAATAAATAAATGCTTCATACTGCATAGGAGAAATCAAGTGAATATTCTCAACAGACGAGAGAAGTTCATTCACAGGTTTTTGTACATTTGGATTTAAATGAACAGGATAAATAATATGAACATCAGGGTTGTTGGTTGCAACCTCTTTTAATCCTTTACATATATTAATAAAACCTTCTCCATGGTTTTCTCGTCTATGTCCTGTTACTAAAATAAATTTTGAATTTTCTAAATCAAATTTTTCACTATTAACCTCTTCTTCTATACTTTTAATAATCTGAGCTTTTAAAGTTGTATTGTTTTTAATTTTATCCAATGCTAGATAAAGTGCATCAATTACCGTATTTCCTGTAACGATAATATTATCAGGTGTTTTATTCTCTTTAAGTAAATTCTCTCTACTTGTTTCAGTAGGTGCGAAATGATAACTTGCTAAAACACCTGTCATCTGACGATTTGCTTCTTCTGGCCAAGGAGAATAAAGATCGCCCGTTCGTAAACCTGCTTCAACATGTGCCACCTTAATTTGCTGATAAAAAGCAGCTAAAGCAGTTGAAGATGTTGTACTAGTATCTCCATGTACAAAAACCACATCTGGATTAAAATCAATAAGAACATCTTTCATCCCCAAAAGAACATGTGATGTTACATCATATAAGTCTTGTCCTGCTTTCATAATATTTAAATCATAGTCAGGCTGAATTTCAAATAGTTCCAATACTTGGTCTAACATCTCTCTATGTTGTGCGGTAACACATACTTTTAAAATAAAATCATTAGATTTATTTTCAAAAAATTTTACCAATGGAGCCATTTTTATCGCTTCTGGTCTTGTTCCAAATACTATCAATATTTTTTTCATCTCTACCCTTATTTAAATTAATAATTTTTTTTTGTTTAAAAACGTTATAATAATATATTTCTCATAGAAAATAGATTAAAAATATATTTACTACTCTATATATTTATGATACTATTGTAATATAAAAATAAAAAGTGTTCTACTCCCCCAAATCTAGGAGAGATAGACTATATATTTAGGTAAAAAATAAATGAATTTTCTAAAAAAAATTTTCTCAAAAAAACAAAAAGTTATGACTACAACACTCACTGTCTCTTCTGAAAATGGTTTTCATCTACGTCCCATTGCTAAATTTGTGAATGAGGTAAAACAATTTTTAAACACCAATATTTATATTGTTGCTAAAAAGCAAAAAGTTTCTGCAACACAAGTTCCTAAAATTCTATCACTCTCTTTAGAACAAAATGATAGTTTTATTCTTGAATGTGAAGGAATAGAAGCTGTAGAAGCATCTGCATATTTGAGTGATTTCTTTATTCAAATGATGAAAGATGATGTTGTTATTGAAGAAGTTATCCAAGTAAAAGAGAGTTATGAAGCTCTAAGTATTCAAGGAAAAACCATCTCTAAAGGGATTGCCATCTCTAAACTCACAGAATATGAAACAAGTGAGATTACACAAGTCAATGAGTCAAATAATTCTCTTAAAGATGCGATTAAACTTACCAAAGAAGAGTTATATAACCTCTATCAAAGTAATAAAAGTAAACACGAAGCCCAAATATTTTTAGCCCAGCAAGAACTTCTTTCTTCGGATATGTTTCGTTATGGATGCTCCACTACCAAACGCTTTTTAGAAATTATACGAGAAGAGATTAAAAAGCTTGAAAACACCAAGTTTTCTTCACGAATTTCAGACTACCAAGACCTTCAACAACGCGTACTACAACACCTAGGACTAAGTTCAATTATCAAAGTTCCAAATGAACCCTATATTTTATTTGCAGATGATTTACTTCCAAGCGAAATTATGAAACTTCAAGATACACCCATCCAAGGGGCGATTCTTAAAAAAGGCACAGCAACCTCTCACGCTTCTATTTTGTTACGTTCTTTTGGTATTCCTTCCATGATTATTAACAAAGATATAAAACCAAGCAACAGAGCCATACTGGATGCAAGTAGTGGAAACCTCATCCATCATCCAACACCAAGTGATTTGACGAAAGCAAAAACAAAACAAAAAGCTTTTCAAAAAGAGCAAGAAGAGAGTTATGAAAAACGTTTTGAATTGAGCAAAACTAAAAATGACAAAGAGATAAAAGTGCTTGCCAATGTGAGCGATTTACATTCAGTGAACGAAGCAAAAGAACAAGGAGCAGATGGTATTGGACTTCTGCGTACAGAGTTTCTATTTACCCAAAAGAAGCCTTCTTTAGAAGAACAAATTCAAAGTTATAAAGAAATTTTCAAATGTTTTAACCACTTAACCATCCGAACACTTGATATTGGTGGCGACAAAGAACTGCCTTATATTAATATCGAAAAAGAAGACAACCCTTTTTTAGGTATCAGAGGCATCCGTTTTTCGTTAAGAGAACAAAAGCTTTTCAGCGAACAACTTTTGGCAATATATAAAGCCATCCAAGCAGTTATGCCAAGCCCAAAAATCATCAAAATTATGTTTCCAATGATTTCTACAGTTGAAGAGTTTAATCAAGCCAAACAGATTGCGGTCAATATTGCCAAACAATACAATATTAACTTAAGTAACATTCAGTTTGGTATCATGATAGAAGTTCCTTCTGTTATTTTTTCTCTACCTCAATTTAACAAAGTTGTAGATTTTTATTCCATAGGAACAAATGATTTAACACAATATATTTTTGCTGTTGAACGAACCCACCCAAGCCTTGTGGTTGATGCAATCTCTCCTATCATTATGAAGGTCTTACAAAATATTATAGAACAAGTAGACAAACCCATCAGTATCTGTGGAGAGCTGGCAGGACTAGAAGAGGTAACCAAAGAACTCATAGAGATGGGTTACGACACGCTCTCTGTTTCAGCAAAGCTTATCCCATCACTAAAAGAGAGAATCAGACATGTTTAACTTCTTCCAAAAAATAGGAAAAGCCCTCATGACACCAATTGCTGTGCTACCCATCGCAGCCATTTTACTAAGACTAGGATTTGGAGACATTCCCTACATCAATGGCGATATAGCCAATATTATGAAAGTTTCAGGAGAAGCCGTTTTCTCTAATCTTGATATGCTTTTTGCCATCGGTATTGCCTATGGACTGGCAAAAAACAACGATGGAGCAGCAGCCCTTTCGGGTGCAGTTGGTCTATTCATTGCAAAAGCTGTCTATTTACAGATTGATAAAGATTTAAACATGGGTGTTTTTATTGGAATCATCATCGGAATTTTAGCAGGAACACTCTATAACCGTTTCCACACCGTAAAACCCCCAGAATTCTTAGGTTTCTTTGGAGGCAAACGTTTTGTACCCATCATCACAGCACTCTCTGCCATTTTAGTCGGTGTTTTAGCAGGTTATTTTTGGCATTATGCCCAAAGTGGAATAGACGCTTTTTCTCATGCCATTATTAACCTAGACGAAATAGGAAGCTTCATCTACGGAACACTCAACCGTCTACTCATCCCTCTTGGTCTACACCACATTCTAAACTCTGTATTTCTCTTTCAAGTAGGCGATTATGAGTACATTAAAGATGGTGCAACTGTAGTCGCCAACGGAGACCTCCACCGTTTCTTTGCAGGAGACCCAACAGCTGGTGTCTACATGGCAGGTTTTTACGTAGTTATGATGTTTGGCTTACCAGCAATGGCTCTTGCCATCTACACCAGCACCCCAAAAGAGCAACAAAAAAAAGCAGGAGCAATTCTTCTAGGCGTTGCATTTACCTCTTTTCTAACAGGAATCACAGAACCCTTAGAGTTTCTTTTCCTATTTATCGCTCCTTTTCTCTTTTTGCTTCATGCAATCCTCACAGGATTAGCTCTAGCCACAGCTCACTTTATGGACATACATCATGGTTATGGCTTCTCAGCAGGGTTTATTGACTACGTTATTAACTACAAATTAGCCACAAACCCTCTGCTTATTTTACCTCTAGGGTTGGCATTTGGATTTGTCTACTTTACACTCTCTTACTATATTATCAAAATTTTTAAATACAATATTTTTGCAGAAAGCAAAGAGGAACAAACAGAACAAGAAGGAAGTGAAGCATTGGCTTTTATTGAAGCACTGGGAGGAAAAGAGAACATTGTCTCAACCGATGCTTGTATCACACGCTTAAGAATGGAAGTCAAAGCCTCAGCACATTTAGATGATGAAGCATTTAAAAAGTTAGGAGCAAAAGGTGTTATAAAACCTAATGGAACAACCATTCAAGTGGTTTTAGGAACAAAAGCAGAGAGTGTGGCAGAGAAGATTAAAGAATTATTATAGAATAAGTATTTTTTAAATTAAATGTATAATTTTATATTCAATAAATATTTGTGTGTTATAATGTTAAAAACAACAAAGGTACATAATGAAAAATAAAATCGTATATTCTATTCTCGCACTAAGTTTGATTTCAACACTCTCTATAGCAGAAGGGATTAGTACAACTGATGTAGAAGCTACTTACTCATCTAAATCTGGCTTATCAGAGAGTAAAGAGATGAAACAAAATATTAATCTCGGCTTTGCAAGCACCACAGGAAATACAAAAACACTTAATATTAATGGTAAATATGATTATTCTTATACCTCAACAGGATACAATAATCAAGCTCTAAATGTTGCTTTTGACAGCAGTGTATTTTTTACTAAAAACAACAATATTAAAGACAATGAGGAGTATAAAGCCAATCTCGGACTTGAGCAATTTATTTCAAATGGTTGGTTAGGATATACTTCTATAAATTGGTTACGAAACAAATTTTTAAATTTTGATAATAAAAGTGCCATAGGTGCAGGTATAGGAAAAGAACTTTATAATGATGAACAACACTCACTTAAAGTAAAACTTGGAGTGGCATATAATATGGAACAATATTCTAATGCTCAAGCTGAACATAAATTTACCTCTATTAATGAATATATCGAATACAACAATCAACTCAACAAAGTAAGCAGTCTATTTCTAAAAATTGGTGCATTAGAAAATTTTGATAATTTTAAAACCGATTATGAAGTTACAGGAGTATTTGGATTTAGCTTTGCAGTAGCAGAAAATTTAAGCTTAACCATTGAAGAAGAAATTCGTTATGATAACCTTCCTCCTATTGGTTTCAAAAAAACAGATACCAAAAGTATTGTACGTTTAGGATACCACTTTTAATATCTTAAAGTTATAACTAATATAACTTTAAACTATAATATGATATTCTACCTCAAAAAATTGAGGTAAATATCATGTTCAAAAAACTTACACTGATCCCCACTCTACTATTTTTCCTTCTCTTTAATCCATCAAAGCTCTTAGCAGACAACAACGCCCTCTCTCAAATAAAATTAGATAACTTCAAAAGCATATATAAACCCCTGCAAGACCCAACACTTACAATATTAGAAGCTGTAGATGAAGGAGAAAACTACTTTCTAAAATTACAATATAAAAAGAAAACCTATAGCAAAATACTTTATGCTTTTATCAACAAAAAAAGCCAACAACTTATGATTGGAAACCGTTATAACAAAGATGGTTCGATTTCTGAGTTTCCCAAAACAGTACAAGCCATCAAGCAGATTAAAGAGGGTGTTTTCTTTAGCTTTGGTCAAGGGAAAAAAGAACTTTATTTGATTACAGACCCAGATTGTCGCTATTGTAAAAAATTTGAAAAAGCAAGCCAAGGAAAACTAAAAAACTATCGTATTCATGTTATCTTCCATCCTTTTAGTTTTCACAAAAAATCTGCTTCAATGGTTGCATGGATTATGCAAGGCAAAACAGAAGAAGAGAAAAAATTACGAATGCATCAAGTAATGGTTCAAGATTCAAAAGCATATAATTCTATAAAAATTTCAAAAGAACTAGAAACAAAAATAGAACAAGGATACAAAGCAAGCCAAGCTTTGGGTGCTATTGGCTCGCCACTTCTTTATGATAAAAAATTTAGAATGATAAATACAAAATCTTTAACAAAATAAACTTTTTAAACTCTCTAAATTCCTAAATTACGCATAAAGTTCTGGGCTATATCAGAACTTTTTTCTTTGAAAAAGAGACCCAATTTCGGAATAAAAATTTCATCTACAGTTTCCTGAAAAAGAAACAACCACTGTTCAAAAGCCTCTCTACTTAAACCCTCTATTTGAAAATGAGGTGCAAGAGGGCTACCTCTATAACCTTCATC
>Ga0256826_1000762_pt1 | contig 19912 bp, 17 predicted proteins | sample CV79metaG_FD_185975 | JGI IMG/M metagenome (GOLD analysis project Ga0256826, IMG submission 185975) | Hydrothermal vent microbial communities from East Pacific Rise, Pacific Ocean - CV79 | ecosystem: Environmental > Aquatic > Marine > Hydrothermal vents | place: Pacific Ocean: East Pacific Rise...
ACATTTAAAGAAAATTGCCCAGATATGCGTAATACAAAAGTTGTAGATATTATTGAAGAGTTGAAGAGCTATGGATGTAATGTTGATATCTATGACCCATGGATAAACCCCCATGAAAAAAGAAAAAAATATAGCCATGGATTTATCTCAAATCCTTTTGAGTCTGATAAAAAATATGATAGCATAGTAATAGCCGTTGCACATAATCAGTTTAAAAAAATAAGCAAAAAATCTTATGAAGCGTTAAGCACTGGAGAGAGTGTCATTATGGATATTAAAGGGATTAGTGAAAATCCTACTTGGAGATTGTAGATATATCTGAAATTAGCATGAGTGTAAACTGCTACAAAACTATACATAAACTAGAATATATGTTAACAGCGAATATAAGTCTGTACATGTTTTGAATAAACTAGTATCTAGGTAAATATTTTATAAAAAATAGCTAAAAAATCGAGACTTTATTTTTTAGGTGCTATACTCTTTAAAATCAAGTAGATTTTCTGACTTTTTAGAAGAATCAATTATAATTTAAAGAAGTTTCATAATATGACTAATATAATTTTATGTGGAGGAAGTGGTACTAGACTGTGGCCACTCTCTCGTACGCTTATGCCCAAACAGTTTGTCAAATTATTTGATAATAAATCACTTTTTGAGCTAACTATAGAAAGAAATATACAACTATGTGATAAAAGTTTTATTATCTCAAATGTAGAGCAGTATTTTTTAGCACTAGATCAGTTAACAAAAGAGGTCAAGTTTTTACTTGAGCCTATAGGAAGAAATACTGCACCTGCTATTGCTCTAGCATGTTTTGCACTAGATGCAGAGGAGTTGGTTCTTGTTACTCCTTCTGATCATCTTATTAAAAATAAGATAGCGTATTTCAAAGCAGTAGAAGATGCTAAAAAATTTGCACAAGAAGATAAACTGGTTACATTTGGAATTACTCCAACATTTGCAGAGATAGGATTTGGATATATAGAAGCAGATAATATGGATACTACTCACGTAAAAGCATTTCATGAAAAACCTAATTTATCAACAGCTACAGCATATGTGGCTTCAGGTAACTACTTTTGGAACTCTGGTATGTTCTGTTTTAAAGCAGGTATATTTCTTGAGGAACTTAAAAAATATGCTAAAGAGATATATAATAGTGCTTTATTGGCATATGGCAATGCTAATAAAGAAGAAATGATACGTATAGGCTATGATGATATGGCTGCTATTCCTGATGATAGTATTGACTATGCGGTGATGGAAAAATCGACAAAAGTAAAAGTTATTGCTTCTGATATTGGTTGGTCTGATGTAGGGAGCTTTGATGCGCTAGCCAAAGAGTTACCTAATGATGAAAATAATAATTTTATACTCTCAAACAAGAGAGTGGAGCTTATAGAGATAAAAGATAGTATTATTATTGATACAGGGGATGCCCTTCTTGTAGCAAAAAAAGGGACTTCGCAAAGAGTAAAAGAGGTTGTGCAACGTTTAAAGAGAGAAAAATCAGAATTACCAAATGTACATTTAACAGGACATAGACCATGGGGGAACTACACAATTCTTGAAGAGGATGATGGATATAAAATTAAACGTATTGTGGTGCAGCAAGGGAAAAGGCTCTCTTTACAAAAACATTATCATAGAAATGAACACTGGATTGTATTGAGTGGAAGTGCTACCGTTACAGTCAATGAGAAAGTCTTTTTAGTGAACCCAAATGAATCTACTTACATAAAAGCAGGAGATGTCCATAGACTTGCAAATCATGGAAAATTACCCTTAGTAATGATTGAGGTACAAGTAGGTGAGTACACGGGGGAAGATGATATTGTACGAATTGAAGATGATTATTGGAGACATAGTGAGTAATGTAAAAAGAAAAATATTAATTGTCTTTGGTACAAGACCGGAAGCAATAAAAATGGCACCCTTGGTCAAAGCATTAGAGCGTGAGGTCTCTATAGAATCTAAAGTATGTGTTACAGCCCAACATCGTGAGATGCTTGATCAGGTACTTGATATTTTTGATATTGTTCCTGATTATGATTTGAACCTTATGGTGCCAGGGCAAGATCTATACGATATAACCATAAATATATTAGTAGAGATGAAAGTAGTATTGATTAATTTTCAGCCAGATATAGTATTGGTGCATGGAGATACGACAACAACACTTGCAACTTCTTTGGCTGCTTTTTATCAAAAGATAAAAGTAGGACATGTAGAAGCAGGTCTTAGAACAGATGATATTTATAGCCCATGGCCAGAAGAGGCAAATAGACAAATAACAAGTGTGTTGGCCAATTATCATTTTGCTCCAACAGATACAAGTAAAGAAAACCTTATAAAAGAAAATAAAGATGCTAAAAATATTATCGTTACGGGGAATACAGTAATCGATGCACTTCTTTTGTCTTTGTGTAAAATAAAAAATAGTGAGGTTATTCAAAATAAGATTAAAAAGACACTCCAAACAAATGGATTAAAACTTCAAGAGGCACGTAGAGTTATCTTGGTGACAGGGCATCGACGAGAAAATCATGGAGAGGGGTTTATTAATATTTGTGAAGCATTAAAAGAGATAGCTTTGAGTTATCCTACTATTGATATAATTTATCCTGTGCATCTTAATCCAAATGTTCAAAAGCCTGTTAAGGCTCTGCTCTCAAATATATCAAATATTTACCTCATAGAGCCTCTACAGTATGAAGAATTTATCTACCTTATGGATAAAGCTTATATGATTATAACTGATAGTGGAGGAGTTCAGGAGGAAGCTCCATCATTAGGTAAGCCTGTGCTTGTGATGAGGGAAACTACCGAAAGACCAGAAGCAGTTGATGCAGGGATAGTGAAGCTAGTAGGAACAAATAAAGAAAAAATCATAAAAGAGGTTCAAAATTTAATAGATAATAAGCAAGAGTATGAAAAGATGAATAAGGCACATAACCCTTATGGTGATGGTAAAGCTTGTGAAAAAATAGTAGAGTTTTTAAAAGAAAAATTAAAAAAACAGGTGTATAAAATTTGAAACAGATAGTTTACAAGATATATGGTTTTATCTCTGCTCTTAAATACCCAAAAGAGTTGTATTTGAGTTTTAAATATAGTTTTAATCAAAAGATATTAACGAATAAAGAGCATATAGTTTTAGCTTCTGATTGGCTTGTATCTATACAAAATAGTGATGGGGGATATGCTCGAAAGTTTTCACTGATATCGGGTCGAGATGTGAGTTATATTGAGACTACGGGCTATATTGTTCCTACGCTTTTGGATATGGCTGAGTATCTTGATGTGGCTAAGTATAAAACGAGTGCGACTTTGGCAGGTGAATGGCTTTTAGAGATGCAAAATAGTGATGGGAGCTTTTCTGAAATAGAGGATAACCGACCCTTTGCTTTTGATACAGGACAGGTGCTTATTGGATTAAATCGACTCTTTTTAGAGACCGAAGATACGCGATATCAAGAGGCATCAAAGAGGGCTTCTTATTGGTTGGCTAACCATCAAGAGGATGATGGATCTTGGGAAAGGGTGGCATACAATGGTCAAAAACATAGTTACTATACACGGGTCTCTTCGGCAATGTTGGCGTATGCTTTGGTGGCAGATGATGCGTATATTGAAAAGCAGGCACTTAAAAATATAGCGTGGGTTTTATCACAACAACAAGAGAGTGGATATTTTAATCATGCCTCTTTTTTAGAGGAAGTTCCTGCTTATTTGCATACATTTGTTTATATCTTAGAAGGGCTTTTAGATGTTTATGGGCTGACTAAAGATGAGAAAATATTAGAGGCTATCTTGTGTAATGCCAATAGACTAAAAGAGATTAATCTACGAGAAGGGGTGCTTCTCTGCTCTCAATATGATAGTGAGTTTGCGTGTACCAATGGTGAGCGATGTATCACAGGTCTGGCACAGTGGGCAGGGGTCTGTTTGAGACTTTTTGAGCTTACCGAGGACAAAAACTACAAAGAGATAGCCATCTCGACACTCTTTTATCTGAAATCAAAACAAATTCAAGAGGGAGGAGTGCTAAAGGGAGCGTTGAGTGCTTCTGTTCCTTTTTGGGGAAGATATGGGGCTTTCTCTTTTGTTAACTGGGGAAATAAATTTTTTATAGACGCTCTTTTCCTTCTTGATAAGTATAAACTTGATATAAGAGAGGAGCAAGAGCATTTTGTCTCTTTGGCATTTTCTCTCAATGAGACGGTGGTTTACGATGAGCTTACGGTGATGGACAGAGCCTATCTGAAAAAATTTGATGACTATTTTAAAGCACAGAAAGAGCAACCTCTTATCCTACTTGATTTGGGGTGTGGTCGAGGGCGATTTTTGGACTATTTTAGAGAACACTACCCAAAGTGGAAGATTATAGGTGTTGAGCCGACCTTTGAGAAAGAGGGTTATATTTTAAAGGGAAGTGCTTATGGTATTCCTGTGGAATCGAACTCCATAGATATACTTTTTAGCATCGAAGTGTTACAGCATACATATATAGATGATTCGATGAGAGAGATAGAGCGTGTCTTGAAAAAAGAGGCACACTTGGTGGTAGGAGAGCGAAACCCTTGGTCTGTTTTGGGGGTTTTAAAACCTTTGTTGGAGCTAAAAGGCAGATGGATGTATCCATGGGACAGTCCGTTTAGAGAAAAGTGGTATGGTAAAATCCAATGGAGAGAGATTTTTGGAAAATATAATATAGAGATGAAACGCATAGAGACGATTAATAATCCAAGAGATAAGAAGGTGAAGTTTTTGAATAGATATTACTTTATGGTGGGAGAGGTGAGATGATAAAAAGTATAGGACTATTTTTAGGGAAGTTTCAACCTCCTCATTTGGGGCATATACGCACGATTTTAAATATAAAAGATGAGTATAGCAGGTTAATTATTGGGATTACAGAAGATGAGAAGATACTGAAATCTTGTGAAATTCAAGCAATTTTGACGGATATATTTAAAGACTTTAAAAATATTGAAGTGATAGTAGTTAAAGGGGTTGTGGAGCAAGGGACGGCTGAACTTCCTAGTGATATAGATGTGATTCTATCAGGGAATCATAAAGTGTTAGATAGGTTATCTGCTGAATATAAAACTCAGTTTGTCTCTAGAACAGAGGGGATTGGATACTCTGCTACGGAGATACGCAACTCTATGCTTGGTGCAAAGATGATTTCATTGAAAAATGCTAATACTGATTTGAAGATGGAGTTGGTGAAGATGACTTCTCTGAAACCTTTGGAGTTGGTGCTTCCTTTTCATTTAAACAACATAAAAAAGATGATAGAGAGAGATGCGGTTGTAAAAAAGCCATTGATTGTTGATAGAAAAGATATGATTATACTTGATGGTTCTCATCGTTATGCCTATCTCTATGCTGAGGGGTATGCGTATGCACCTGTGGTATTGGTCGATTATGAAGATGAGGCTATTTTTGTAGGAAAACATCTTAAACATCGCTTTTTAAAAGATGAGAACTTTACCATCTCAAAGGTTGAAGTACGACAAAGAGCAATTCATGAGAATCTCTATACCCCACGTACTACGCGACATTTTTTTCCTTTTAGAAAGGAGAGTTATCCTATAGCTTTAGATGAACTAAAAAAGGGAAATAGTAGAGATATTTCACATCTTTTGGAGGATATCCCTCTCTTAGATGAGATAGAGTTAGATGGAGGCTATATCAATGAAATAGATGAAGAGATTTCCGTAATTCAAGAGTATCTCAAAGAGCAACAAGAGACCAAAAAATATCTCCAATCTCAAATAGCGATGATGGAGTCCTATGTCAGCAAGTAGAGACGAGCGTATTAACTCTTTTTGGAAACAAGCATATAGTGGTGTAGATGATGGAGGTTACATTAGTGATGATGCACTACTTAACCACTATCGTTTTTTGGTTGAAAAGAGTGAATTACTATCTTTTCTGGAAAAATACGCTCCTAAAAATAGTAGAAAAAGAGCATTGGATATCGGTTGCGGTAATGGAAAGTTTACGGAGATAATGGCAAACTATTTTGTACATGTTGATGCGATTGATTTATCCCAAGAGATTATTACTAAAAATAGAAAAGAGAATAAAAAAGATAATTGCTCCTATCACTGTGCAAGTTTGGAAGCATTTGCCAAAAGAGTGGATACTCACTATGATTTTATCTATATTGGAGGAGTGCTGATGTATATTGATGAGGTGAAGATAGAGGAGAGCTATAAGGCTTTGAATAAGCTCTTGAATAGAGAGGCTATTTTAGTGCTAAGAGAGAGTGTGATGAGTCATAAAAGGGTAGATAATATTAGTGAGAGTTACATTGCCTATTATCGAGAAGTTAACTATTATCAAAAGTTTTTAGATTCTAAATTATTAGAGAAAAAAGAGAATTTAGCGTATAGAACTTCTGAACTTAAAAATGTGCTAATACGTCTAAAAATGGGCTTTTTGTTTCATGAAAAGGTTTATCAAAAACTTCTAATGCTACTTAAGCTAAAAGATAAATTGTGGAAACCAAATTATAATAAATTGGTCAATTACTACTATATATTTAGGAGATAGTTTTTATGAAGAAAGAGATATTAGGAATTTTGGGTGGGATGGGGCCTTATGCTTCATTGGAGTTTCATAAAAAAATACTTCAATATGATAATGCTTCTAAAGATTGGGAGTATACTCATGTGATACATGATAATAATATCACTATTCCAAGCCGAACACGACATATTTTGTATGGGGAAGAAGACCCTACCGCTGCTATTATCGAGGCTATTAATCATTTGGCAAAGTTAAATATAAAAGCTGTTGTTTTACCTTGTAATTCTGTACACTACTTCTATGATACTGTTAGCCCTTATATAAATGCACCTTGGCTAAATATGTTGGAGATAGTGGGTAAACAGATTCGAGACAGAGGATTAAAAAAGACACTGATAATCGGTGGCTATGTAACGGTTAATAAGAGAACTTATGATGATTATTTAACCAAAAGCTTTTATTTTGATGATAAAGAGAACAGTGTGGTGTATGAGCTGATAGAAGCTGTTAAAAGTAATAAGTTAGAACTGGTGGATAGGTTGGCTATTAAATTAATTTCGTATTTTGATAAGTATATTGAAGAGTATAATATAGACTCTATTCTATTGGGCTGTACGGAGTTTTCTATATCTAAGAGACTTCAAGCCTATAGTGGTGTGCAGATGCTTGATAGTAGTGAGATTTATGCAGAGTATGCCAGTCGATATATGAAAGGATAAGTAGTGCAAGAAGAGAGAAAAAAAAATAAAAAATATACGATAGAGGAGATAAGAGCAACCCAAAAAGGCAAAGGTTTTTATCTTAAAATTAGTAACGAGATAGCCACCCATCTTATCTATTTTATTCAGTCACTTGTGGTTCACCCCAACTACTTTACACTATTGTCTCTTTTTTTTGGTATCAGTTTTTCCTATTTCTTATTAACAGGAGAGATAATTATCTCAGCTATTATGGTTAACCTTTTTTATCTTTTTGATAACCTAGATGGACAATGGGCGAGAATCAAAAAAATGACCTCCTCGTTTGGTGCATTGTTTGATAGTTTGGTTGATGGGTGGAATATCACTATTGTCATCGTCTCTGTTGGGGTATATCTCTATGGAAAAGAGCAAAATGTCTATTATCTTTATCTGACCTTACTATTTTTTATACTCTCTTTTTTGGATTTTGCATTGGAGAAAAATTCAATTATTGAAGAGCAACAAGATGGTACCAAAACTATTTCTCTTCAGGAGTGCAGTAGGCAACTCAAAAATATTATCCTCTTTGTCTCTTCGACTACCTCTTATGATAAGTGGATTTTGATGTTAACACTGGGTACTGTTTTTGACATGTTGGGGATTGTCCTTGTCTATATTATTGTGACACGGCTTCTAAACTACGCGATTAAGCTTCTAAAAATATATCTGAAATATAGATAGTGTCTAACTTCAAATGAAAAGTATTATCTCTAAATCTATGATGTTGACGATGGCTGTGATTATTGTCAATTTTGGGTTTAAAATATATATCTCCTATCATATTTCAAAAGAGGATATTGGACTTTTTTATACCTCCATAGATATTGTTGCTGTGGCATCACTCTTTTTTACAGGATATAAAGATAGTATGATTAAAGTTTTTGCTGAGGATAACTTTTTGGTAATTAAAAACTATATTTTTAGACAATACTTTATAATGTCTCTTCTCTTTTTACCAATCTTATATTTTATATTTGAAAACTATCAAGATATAAATATCCTCTACTCTGTGATGCTTTTTTTACTTTTTTTTACAGTCTCACAAGTTTCAAACTATTACTCTTATCTCAATGTGTCTCATAGAAACTATAGCTCAATGCTTTATGAGAAAAGTATCAAAGCAATATCTCTAATTTTGTCATTTATGATATTAATAAAATTCTACTCTCTTATCACTTCGTTAATCTTGGCATATATTGTTCAGCTAACCATGCACATCTTATATATCAAAATCACTTCTCCTCAGATCTACTTTATAGATGTCAAGAATAATGATAAAAAGGTCTATAAAAAGTTTCTAAAAAATTTCAAAATTTCGACTGTTACCTCTTTTTTTGGCTCTATTACCATCTATTTGAGTGCGATTATTCTTTTTTATCTCTATGCCAATAGTGATATTCTCGCCCAGTATCAAGTGGTTGTTAAAAGTATCTTTTTTGCTCTTGTGGCTGTTTTTGTGCATCCTATCACAGCCTATACCTTTCCTGAACTCTCTAAACTTATCGCACAGAAGAGCTACCGTGAGGTCAAACAACTCGATATCAAGATACAGAAATATCTAGGACTCTTTTTTATTTTTACCTTTGTCCTAACACTCTTTACCAAGTGGGGGATTGGATTGATATTTCCCTTAGATTATGCTCAAAGTTATAAGATGCTCAATATCCTGCTTCCAATTTTGTCCTTTATCATCTATACCTCCTTTGCTATTAATATAATTAAGGGGTTTGATCATTTTTATTTGGCTCTTTATGTTAGAATTTTTGGAAGTGTGGTCTTTTTTGGCTCGACATATCTTTTTTATCTATTTGATTTTGATGCTACCTCCATCGTTTATAGTTTAGATTTAAGCTTTTTTGCCATGTTTCTACACGCTTACTATTATAAAGAAAGGCTACTAAAATGAACATACTCTTTATCCCCCATGTCCCTAACCGAAAAATAATTAACCGAGTTTATGAGTTCTCCAAAAACACGAATAGCTATTTTTTATCATGGCAGATAGAGAACAGTTCACTATCTGTAAAAGTTTTATCTCAGTTCGCATCACTCTTTGCTCCTATTAAACTAGAGGATAATATTGTCACTATGCCTCTGCTTTTTAAGCCTGAGATTTTATCAAGAACACTTAATACCAAGATGCTAAATCATGTGATTAAAAAATTTAAAATAGATAGGGTAGTCAATGCTAATGCCCTTCTTTTTAGTATTAAAGATATTAGTATTCCTGTTTTTTATGATTTGGTTGATGATCATCTTGCTAGCAATGCTGATATTGGGTTAACGCCACTAAGAGTAAAAAAGATAGAGCAAGATATAAGAGATAGCAAAGGGGTTATCTGTGTGACTACAGTTTTAGAAGAGAAGGTCAAATATCTAAATAGTAATACGATAACAGTGGAAAATGGTCTCTATATTGAGAGGTTTAAAAAAGCAATAACACTTAAAAAGGAGTTTGGGTTAGAGGATAAAAAAGTTTTTGGTTATATCGGAGGGGTTGATGAGTGGACAGGGATAGACAGAGCGTGTGAGAGCTATAGGGAGATAAGAGATGAGACCACGGCGATGATTGTGGTGGGAGATAGTAAAAGTGGTTTTTTTAGAGCCTTAAAAGTGAAGTATAAAGATGAAATTATTTTTACAGGGCTTATCCCTCCTGATGAGGTTGGAAACTATTTTAAAACACTTGATATTGGGCTTATCCCTTTTAAACTCAATGATTTTACTAATAACGCCTATCCTATTAAAGCACTGGAGTATGGACTAGCAGGAGTAGAAGTTATCTCTACTCCTTTAAAAGTTTTAAAAGAGAAAGCATTCCCCTTTATTCACTTTTATGATATTTCTGAATTTAGTATGGCGATGAAGTGTATAGAAAAGAGAGAGATGGATTTTAATTTTTCGGAACTTAGTTGGCAAAAACAGAGCAGTAAACTTATTGATTTTATAAAAAGAGCAGAGTAGTAGATGAAAAAAGAAAAAATAGTACATCTTTTAATCTCCGATAAAAAATCAGGGGGCAATATTTATGAGCAGTATCTTAAAGAGATAGATTTAAAAATAGAGCATGAATTTTTGATAGAGGTAAATATTAAAAATAGAATTAAAAAACTTTTTAATTTCTACTACTCACTCTATAAAATCTCTAAACAAGAGCATGATATTATAATCCGTAAATCAGAATCCTCTTTTTTTATGAATAAATGTCAAAATAATATTGTTATTTTTCACCACTACTACCCTGCACCTACCAGTTTTTTGGTCAATATCTTTCAGAGGTTAACCCATCAAAATCTGCTTAGAAACTTGGATAAGATTGATACATTGGTAGTAGTAAGTCGCTATTGGCAAGAGTATTTTGAAAAGATAGGCTTTAGTCGAATAAAAATTATCTATAACCCTTTTGTGATAGAGCAGTATTTGGAGTGTGATAGCAAAAAGATAGAACAGTTTAAAATAAAATATAAACTGGATAAAAAGCCCATTGTATATATTGGAAATCCACAAAAATCAAAAGGGGCAGATAAGAGCTATGAGGCATTAAAAGATTTAGATGTGCATCTTGTTACTTCAGGAGGAGGAGAACTAAAGCTACCAATTCCTAATCTAAATTTAAATTTTCAAGAGTATATTTTATTGCTTCAATCCTCTTCACTCTCGGTCTTAATGTCTCAAATAGATGAGGGATGGAACAGAGTGGCTCATGAGTCAATACTCTGTAAGACACCAGTGATAGGTACGGGTAGGGGTGGTATGAGAGAGCTATTAGAAGAGTCAAAACAGATAATTTGTAGAGATTTTGATGATCTTAAAATAGTAGTAGAGAATGCCTTAGATAAAGATTTGGGAATTTCACAAGAAACTTTATCTTACGTAAAAAACTTTTCTTTAGAAAAATTTTATATGGAGTGGAGAAATATATTATGATAATAACGCTAATCATCCCATGTTTAAATGAAGAAAAATATATTGCTAATTGCTTGAATGGTATACTAATATCTGATTATGACAAATCTAAAATAGAGATACTTGTAGTAGATGGAGGAAGCAAAGATAAAACTGTAAAGATTATAAAGATGTATCAGAAAAAATATCCCTTTTTAAAACTTTTACATAACCCCAAAAAGATTGTACCTATTTCAATGAATTTAGGAATTCAAGAAGCTAAAGGGGAGTATATTATACGACTTGATGCTCATGCTTCTTACCCTAAAGAGTATTTCAGTAAATTAATTCAATGGCATCAAAAATTGGATGCAGATAATGTTGGAGCTGTGGTTAAAACAGAAGTACAACAAGAAACTTTGAAATCAAATTCCATTAAAAGTGTGCTTTCTTCAAAATTTGGGGTAGGAAATTCAGATTTTAGAGTAGGAATTAATGAGGTTAAAGAGGTAGATACGGTTCCTTTTGGTTTTTATAAAAAAGAAGTATTTGAAAAATATGGATATTATGATGAACGTTTGGTTCGAAATCAAGATATTGAGCTTAATAAACGTATTAAAAATGGTGGAGGAAGAATTTATTTAGTTCCAGATGTTGTATGTACCTATTACGCTCGTGAGAATTTTACAGATTTAGCTAAAAATAATTTTGCCAATGGGAAGTGGAATATCTTAACTGCATATTATACAAAAACATTTAAATCATTAAGTTTACGGCATTTTATTCCACTATTTTTCCTATTATCTTTAATCTTTCCTCTTTTCTTTTCTTTATGGGATGAAAAGTTTCTTTATCTGGTTGTTTTTTCTTTTCTTAGTTATCTATCTTTGGTTATAATAATAAGTATAAAACTAAAAAATAAAGATAATAAAATATTTTATTTAATAGGAAGTTTTTTAACTTTACATCTTTCATATGGTGTTGGTTCTCTCTTGGGTATTGTATGTGTCATAAAAAAAGTAATAAAAGGTAAATTGTGAATCAAAACCATGTAACAACAAAACAGATGCTGGGGTTTATACTCTTTACGTATCTTTTCTCTTTTTCAATTCGACTTATTTGGATATGGCAATTTCAAGATACACCAAGTTTTATTTGGAATAATCAATTTATGATTAATACCAATGATGGGTATTTTTTTGCATCAGGAGCACAAGAAGCATTAGATGGCTTACATAGTACAAATCCTAGAGTCTTTGGTATTTGGGACTATGGAGTGACATTTTTTACAGTTATTTTTTCTAATATAAGCCCCTTCTCTTTGGAAACAATTATTCTTTATATGCCAGCGGTTATCTCTTCTTTGGTTGTAATACCTATAATTCTTATAGCACGGCTTTATGGTAAAACTCTATGGGGAGTCTTTGCAGCACTTTTAGGTAGTATTACTTGGAGTTATTACAATCGGACAATGATTGGATATTATGATACAGATATGTTCTCTGCTATGGCTCCGATGATTGTACTTTTTTTCCTTATAAAAAGTACATTAGATTTTAATTTACGTTCTGCTTTTTTTGCGGGAGTTTCAATTATTCTCTATCCTTTCTTATATGATCAGGGGCAAGCAATTGTATATGCTATGGGTATTATTTATGGTATGTATATACTCTGGTATCATCGTGATGAAAAAGTAACTTATGCAATGGCTATTTTAATTTTTGCATCACTTATCCCTATGGGGATAGATAAACCTTTTTCTTATGGGCTACATTTAATACTTTTATTTTGCTTATATATCTTTCTTAAGAAAGAGAGGTTCTCTCAAAAGCAAATGTTAATACTTTCAGGAATTACTTTTTTACTTTTTTTACTTTTAAGTAATGTTTTTGGATTGATTATAGGTAAGGTTTTGAGTTATACCGTAATTGGTACGAGCGAGAATGGACTACACTTTTATGCAGTGAATCAAACTGTAAGAGAAGCAGGAAAAATTCCTTTTGAAGTATTTGCAAATCGTACTTCAGGTTCTGTAGTAGGGGTACTAATAGCCCTTATTGGGTACATAGTACTTGTGCTAAAACATCGTGCATTTATCTTGGCTCTGCCTCTTATTGGTATAGGTATTTTTTCTTTATGGGGTGGATTACGTTTTACCGTATATGCGGTTCCTGTAGCAGCGATGAGTGCGGTGTATCTTTTTTGGATTATTGCAGAAACTTTTATTGTAGAAAGAAAATGGCGTTATAGTGTAGTTGCACTGTGTACAGCAGGACTTATTTATCCTAATATTACGCATATTATTGGATATAAAGTCCCTACAGTATTTAATAATGCTGAAGTAACGGACCTTGTTAAACTAGATAAGGTAGCAGATACTAAAGACTACACATTGGCTTGGTGGGACTATGGGTATCCTATTTGGTACTATTCTGATACTTCCACTTTGATAGATGGAGGTAAACATAATAATGATAATTTTATTATTTCAAAAATTATGCAAACAAGTTCTCCTCAGTTAGCAGCAAATTTAAGTCGTTTGGCTGTTGAAACCTATGTAGATTCTAACTATTCAACTGTAGCAGATACATTGTTTCAAAATAAGAAAATAGACCCAAATCTTTTTTTATTAGAATTAGAAGATAAAGAATATAGACTACCTACAAAAACTAGAGATATTTATTTGTATTTACCTTATAGAATGTTAGGAATATTTCCTACAGTTGCTGTATTTGGAAATTTAGATTTAAATACAGGGAAGAGATTAAGAAAAATCAATTTTTACAATACAAGTTTAAAAAAAAGATATAATGAAGTTTTAAAATTTTCTAATGGTATAGGCTTTAATACACAAAAAGGCATCCTCTATTTAGGTGCTACAAAGAAAAAAGTAAAACAATTTATAGTTACACAAAATACAAAAAGTGAAGAAATTCTTTTAAATACAAAAAATTATTATCAAACAGGAGAATATATTGTTATTTACATGAAAAGTTATGGTAAGTTTTTGTTAATGGATGAAAAAACTTTTCATTCAACTTATATTCAAATGTTTGTTCTTGGAACGTATGACAAAACACTTTTTGATTTAGTTGTTTCTTCTCCTTATAGTAAAATTTATAAATTGAAAAAATAAATGTTGAACCATATTCAAGTAATACAAAAACGAATATTTGATATTTCTTTGGCAATATTTGGGATTCTTTTGGGTTGGTGGATTATCTTAATTGCATGGATTATAGCGTCATTTGAGACACGAAGTAATGGATTATTTATACAAAAAAGAATTGGAAAAGATGGGAAGCCTTTTTTTGTATGGAAAATTAAAACAATGTATTTGGATAAAAATATGGTTAGTACGGTTACTACAAGTAATGACCAAAGAATTACTAAAAGTGGAAAAGTTTTTAGAAAAACAAAAATAGATGAATTACCACAACTCTTTAATGTTCTTTTTGGTACGATGAGTTTTGTAGGACCAAGACCTGATGTACCAGGATTTGCAGATTGTTTAGAGGGAGAGGAACGGCAAGTTTTAATGTTGCTACCAGGTATTACAGGTCCAGCTTCGATTAAGTACAAAGATGAAGAATTTATTTTAGCAAAACAAGATAATCCAGAAAAATATAATCGTGAAATTATCTGGCCAGATAAAGTAAAGATTAATCAAGACTATATGAGAACATGGTCTTTAAAAAGAGATGTATGGTATATCTTTAAAACAATAGTAGGGTAATGGATATGGATAAAATTTTCCTCTCTCCTCCACATATGAGTGGTATGGAGCAACAATATATCTCAGAAGTCTTTGAGAGTAATTATATAGCTCCTTTGGGTGCTTTTGTTAATCGTTTTGAAGAAGAGATAAAAATGTATACTGATATTCCTTATGCTTTAGCACTTAGTTCTGCAACGGCAGGTTTACATTTAGCACTACGTGTATTAGGAGTTGAAAAAGGAGATTATGTTTTAGCATCAAGTTTTACTTTTATAGGTTCAGTAAGTGCTATATTATACCAACATGCCCAGCCTATATTTGTGGATAGTGATAGTAGTTGGAATATTTCACCTAAATTATTAAAAGAAGCTATACGTTTAGCACCTAAAAAACCAAAAGTATTAATTATTACACACCTTTATGGACAAGTAGCCAAACTTGATGAAATTGTAGCTATTTGTAAAGAAGAAAATATTTATTTAATAGAAGATGCAGCAGAATCACTCGGTGCACTATTTCAAGAAAAACAAAGTGGCTCGTTTGGAGACATGTCCGTATATTCATTTAATGGAAATAAGATACTCACTACATCAGGAGGGGGTATGCTTGTTAGTCATAATAAAGAATGGATTGAGCGAGCAAAGTTTCTTTCAACACAAGCAAAAGAAGATTTTTTGTACTATGAACATAAAGAGTTTGGATATAACTACCGAATGTCAAATATATTGGCAGCGATAGGTGTTGCCCAAATGGAAGTACTGTCTCAAAGAGTAATGAAAAAAAGAGAAATTTTTACTATGTATCAGGAAGAACTTTCAGAATTTCCAGAAATTGCTTTTATGCCAGAGATAGATAAAAGTAGGGGTAATCGTTGGCTTACAACAATGACTTTTTCACATACCTCGCCATTAAAAATTATTGAAGCACTAGAAAAATACAATATAGAAAGTAGACTTTTATGGAAACCTATGCACATGCAACCACTTTTTCAAAATGCTTTGTCTATTACCGATGGGACATCTCAAAAGTTTTTTGAGCAAGGTATTTGTTTACCTAGTGGTACAAAGCTTATGAAAAAAGATATTAGCTATATTTGTGATATAGTCAAGGGTATTTTATCGTGAAAGATTTATTTCGTCCTACAGCATTTAAGCGTATTGTCTTTTTTTTAGCCATGGATATATCCTTATCCATGATTACTCTATATTTAGCTTATCTCTTACGATTTAATTTTCTTATTCCCCCTCAGTTTTTTAATACCTTTTTTTCAGTATTTATAGCCATAGTAAGTGCAAAGATTTTTTTCTTATATATCTTTAAAAACTACCATATCGTATGGCGTTTTTTCGGATTTCTTGATGCAAAAAATATGATAAAGGCACATATCCTTAGTTATTTACTCTTTATCTTTTTTTATTTTTTATTTCCTTTAACTTTCTCTCCGTTACCTCGTTCAGTTATCTTTATAGATTTTTTTCTATCAATTATCTTTCTTGGACTTATTCGCGCAAGTAAACGAGGTTTTAATGAGGGAAAAGAACGAAAGTCAATCAAGCCTACATTAATTTTAGGAGTAAATAGTAAGACCAATACAATGATTCAAAGTGCCCTAAAGGGGGAAATCAATTATTATCCTGTAGCTATTGTATCTTTAGATGAAGATGAAAATACAACAGATTCATATATTAGTAATATTAAAGTTTTCCATTATAATGCTTTAGAGAAAGTGATTAAAAAAGAGCATGTACATGCTGTGATTATTACTGAAAAGATAACACAAGATAGATTAAAAAAAATAGCAATTCAATTGAATAAGGCGGGAATTAAAGAAATTAAACAAGTAAAATTATTAGGTTCTGAACATGAACGTTTAGAAGATTTATCTATTGAAGATCTTTTAGCAAGATACCCTAAAGATTTAGATTTAAATACAATAGAATCTTTTATAAAAAATAAAAAAATCTTAATTACAGGAGCAGGAGGAAGTATTGGTTCTGAAATTTCATTGCAATGTAGTAAATTTGGAGCACAGTCATTAATTTTAATAGACCATGGAGAATATAATTTATATCAAATAGGTGAAAAAATACCTTCTGCTATTTTAAAACTTTTAAATATAACAAATCGTCCATTGCTAGAAGAGATATTTGAAGAGTATGAACCAGATATTGTAATACATGCAGCGGCATATAAACATGTACCTGTATGTGAAGAAAATCAAGAAACAGCAGTATTTAATAATGTGTTTGGCTCTAAAGTAGTTATGGATGTAAGTATTGCTTTTGCAGTGCAAAAAGTTGTTATTATCTCAACTGATAAGGCTGTACGTCCGACAAATGTTATGGGAGCTACCAAACGTATCACAGAACTTTATGCACAAAATATACAAAGTTATAATACCGAAATTGTTGCTGTTCGTTTTGGGAATGTCCTTGGATCTAGTGGTTCAGTCATTCCAAAATTTAAAAAACAAATTGAATTGGGTGGACCAGTAACAGTAACACATCCTGAAATTACTAGATATTTTATGTTAATTCCTGAAGCGTGTCAATTAGTATTGCAAACGGCAGCAATAGCAAAAGGAGGTGAACTTTTTATTTTAGATATGGGTGAACCGATTAAGATAGCTGACTTGGCTATACAAATGATACATATGTATGGTAAAGAGAATGAAGTTGAAATAGTTTTCACAGGATTACGAGAGGGTGAAAAACTGTATGAAGAACTGTTACTTGATGAAAGTGAGAGAAAGACACAATATAGTTCTATTTTTATTGCAAATTCTACTTATTATGAAATAGAAAAATTAAAAAATGATATAAAAATGTTATTACGAGAAGAAGACAAAGTGAAAGCATTACAAAGAATTGTACCTGAGTTTACAAGAAAAAGTAAGCTATAATTATTTTAAGGATTTATTATCCTATAAAAATTAAAGGAAAAGAATGTTAAAAAAAATAATAGTAGGGGTAGTAATACTCTCAACAACAAGTTTGTTTTCAATGAACTTAAGCCAGCTTAATAGTGCAAGCAAAGAGGATTTAATAAAAATTAATGGAATAGGTGAAAAAAAAGCAACCTTGATTTTAAAAGAAAAAAAGAATGGTAAGTTTAAATCATTTGAAGATTTTTCTTCAAGAGTAAAGGGGATTGGAACACAAACAGCCCAAAATGTTAAAAATGATGTTACTAAATCTACAAAAAAATCTTTAAAGAAGATAAAAACAAAAAAGAAGAAATTAGAAAAGAAAAAATAGTTCTACTATGCCAGAAACTTTCTGGCATAAAACAAATCCCCCTTAACCTCATTTTAGATACAATTTAAGTAATTTATTAACAAGGTTTTACTATGTCAACTATCACACGTTTTGCACCCTCTCCTACAGGATATCTACATATTGGAGGTCTTCGTACGGCTCTTTTTTCTTGGCTCACTGCACAACATAATCAGGGAAATTTTTTACTACGCATTGAAGATACTGACATGGCACGTAACTCAGAAGAAGCTAAAGATGCCATTTTAAAAGCATTTGAATGGGTAGGTATGAGTCATGATGGTGAGGTTGTGTATCAGTCAAAGCGTTTTGAGCTTTATAAAACGTACATTGACCAACTTTTAGAAGAGGGTAAAGCATACAAGTGTTATATGTCAAAAGAGGAATTATCTGCGTTACGTGAAGAGCAGATGGCTAAAAAAGAGCGTACCCGTTACGATGGACGTTACCGTGACTTTACGGGAACTCCTCCAGAAGGTGTAGAACCTGTTATTCGTATAAAAGCACCACAAGAGGGGCGCATCTCTTTTAAAGATGGTGTTAAGGGGGACTTTTCTGTAGAGGCTACTGAAGTAGATGACTTTGTCATTGCACGTGCAGATGGTGCACCTACATACAATTTTGTAGTGGCTATAGACGATGCACTTATGGGACTCACAGATGTCATTCGTGGAGATGACCACCTTTACAATACACCTAAGCAGATAGTTGTGTACAATGCATTAGGGTTTGATTTACCAAACTTCTACCATGTTGCAATGATTAACAATGAGCAAGGAAAAAAACTCTCTAAACGTGATGGTGCAACCGATGTAATGGACTACAAAACAATGGGTTATTTACCTGAAGCACTTTTAAATTTTCTTGTGCGTCTTGGTTGGAGTCATGGTGACCAAGAGATATTTAGCATAGAAGAGATGATAACGCTTTTTGACCCAAATAACATTAACAAAAGTTCATCAAACTACAACCTAGACAAACTTCTTTGGCTCAATGCTCACTACATTAAAGAAGCATCAGATGAGAAGCTTATAGGACTACTAAAAGACTTTGATGTAGATTTAGAGGGTAATGATAAAGCCTCTATGATTCTTAATGCTACCAAAGAGAGAGGTAAAACCCTAGTAGAGTTAGCAGAACAAATCAAGCTTATTTTAATAGCACCAGTAGAGTACGATGCAAAATCTTCTAAAAAAGCCTTCAAAGGTGAAGCTAAAGCCATACTCAATGCCTTTGCAGATATGCTAGCTTTAGCTCAGCCTACGACCAAAGAAGCTTTCCACTCTGTTATGGAAAAAATAGTAGAAGAGAAAGAGATAGGCTTTGGGAAAATAGGTATGCCTCTTCGAGTAAGTCTCATGGGTTCTATGACAGGTTCAGGTCTAGATGAAATTATGGCTATTTTGGGTGTGAGTGAGACGATTATACGTATAGAGAAGGCAATTTTAAGTATTTAATGACTAAGGCTACTGCTCCGGAGGTTCGAATCCTCGTGCCGGAGCCACAAATAAACTTCATATAAAACATTCCAAAATATAAATCCAAAAATAAAATACTAATTCATTAAATAAATAATATTCAAGATATATAAGTTATCTAACCTATATAGTCATACTATTGTTCAAATTTAAATTTGATTCACCAAATAGATTATAATCAACACAAAAAATAAGCAAAACCCCCTATATAATGTATGTAAAGAAGAAAATCAAAAGAATTTAAAAGAAATCGCGAAAAGTCCTTGACAA
>Ga0256826_1000763_pt1 | contig 19909 bp, 23 predicted proteins | sample CV79metaG_FD_185975 | JGI IMG/M metagenome (GOLD analysis project Ga0256826, IMG submission 185975) | Hydrothermal vent microbial communities from East Pacific Rise, Pacific Ocean - CV79 | ecosystem: Environmental > Aquatic > Marine > Hydrothermal vents | place: Pacific Ocean: East Pacific Rise...
AATTACAATAGCTGGAATTCCTGCTTCAAGAACTTGGGTATTATACTCTTCATCAGGAGCAAAAAAAAGAATATCATATCCTTCAGAAGAATACTCCTCTAAGTCTCTAATATTTGCAACACCAAAGTCATCTAAATATTTATGAATCAGTCTAAGATGGGAACTACATTCTATACAGTTTGTCAATAACGCGACTTTTACATCTTTTAAACTCTCTTTGTCTATAAGTTCGGTAGGTTTATTTTCCAATACTTCAACAGGAACACGTAATGTAAATATAGAGCCTTTTCCTAGTTTACTTTCTAAGCTTAATTCACCATCCATAAGTTCAGCTAAACTAGCTGATATAGATAGCCCCAAACCTGTTCCTCCATAATTTCTTGTTGTAGAACCATCTGCTTGTGTAAATGCTGAAAATATTTTAGATTGATTTTGAGGGGATATTCCAATACCACTATCACCTACGGATATGTTTAAATGAAAATCTTTATATATTATAGAGACTTTTATCGTTCCATTGTCTCCAGTAAACTTAATAGCATTACTTAAAAGATTTGATAAAATTTGTTTTATACGAGTGACATCAATATTTAAACTTGATGGCATATTGGGATCAATATAAACAACATAAATTAGATTTTTCTCATATGCTTTTGAAGCAAAAAGCATAGTCGTATTACTAAATTCTTCTACAGCATTTGTAGGATGCTTATCTATCACAAACTGACCACTTTGAATCTTAGAAAAATCTAAAATATCATTGATAATTGCTAGGAGTGATTTACCGCTTGCATCTATAATACTAAGGTAATTTTGTGCTTTTTCCTCTTTGATCATTTTTTTAAGAATCGTTACAAAACCAAGAATACCATTTAATGGTGTTCTGATTTCATGCGACATATTTGCTAGAAATTCATCTTTTGCTACTTGTGCTTTTATAGCTTCATCTCTCGCTTTTGTTACTGTTTGTACTTGATTTTGCAATTCTATTGTTTGAAGATACACTTTGTCTTCAAGAGAAGAATTTAAACGTTCAAGTGAATCTGTTTGTTCTTTAATCTTATCTGCTATGAGTGTTACAAGTTCATTAAAAACTTCTTTGAGCTCTAGCAAATTAGGATTTTTTGGTTCAAAATATGGGCGCTCAGAAAAATCACCTTCTTTCATAAGGTACACTATCTGTGTAACTTCATTAATAAAATCGACATCATCATTTAAATCTTCATTTAAAGATAACATTTGTTCATTTATCTCTTTAGCCATCACATAAATCTCATCATGAGAGTCAGTTTCTATCGGTTGGGGAAGTTCTCGTTTAAACTGTAAAAACTCAAAAAATAGCCCTAAGCCATTTCCTAATTTTTTGATAGATTTTGTAATTCTGCTAGAAACATATAAATTTGCAATTAACAATATCAAAATAACAAATACAGTACCGAAGACCTCAACAACAAGGTGGTTTTTCAATTCTTCTTGTCTTTTGCCTAGTAGATATCCCACTTCAGTAAAAATCTTTTTATATAGAGAATGAATTTGATCTATTTTTTGAGTTGATTTTACAAACCATTGCTCCGGAGTTAATAATAAATAATTTAACCGCAGAGATACATGCTCTCTTTCTATACTTATAAGTTCTTGTTTATAGGCTGTTTTTTCAAGAATAATTTTTATATATTTACTCTCTTTTCGTTGCAGTTTAGTATTGGTTCGTAGTATGTATCTATCTTTTTCTGTTATATCATCTTGGCTAAGAAGTCGAGTTAGTAAGCCTCTTTCTTGTCCAAGTAATTCCTGTAACTTTAAAATTTTCTGCAATGCCAACAAGTAAGTTGCTACAACTTCGTCATTTGAATACAAGGAGATACTATTAGCAAATTCTAAAAGGGTATTATCTAAGTTAGTATAAAACAGATACCCGTCTTCTCGGGATACAATCCCTTTATCAATTTGCTTCCGAACAGTAAGTAAATGCTCTCTATTTTTCTCAACTGTATTCAAAAAATCTTGACTTAAATGAGAAATACCTTCTCTTTTCTTAGAGATAAAAATATCTAAAACATCATTAGTTTTCATTCTTTGTGTATTTAATTCTTTAAGAAAAAAATCATTTTCATACTCTTTATAATCGACTATACTTAAGCCTCTTTCTTGTTGAAAGTTATACATCAACTCGCTTGCTTCATCCATGTATGTTACTTGCTTTAAAAATTTGTCATTAGATTTGAAGATTTTATAATCATTATATGCGATGATGGAAGCTAGCAGTACTAAAGTTACTGAGGGTAAGATAGTAATAAGAAAAAGTTTATTCTTGATACTAAAGTTCATAAATATTATCTCTAAATTGAAATCGTTGCTATGGCTACTTTGACAGCATCTAGATGTGCAGTATAATCAAAAGAGACATCATTTTCTTTTGCTGAAAGCTCCATGTCTTTTGTCATTTCATACACTTCATTTAAACGTAAATTTCCAGCACTTCCTTTGATTGCATGTGCTTGCGATGCTAAAGTTGTCAAATCATTAGAGCTTATCGCTTCAGCTATTGCACTTAGAGAAGGAGTTGCTTCTTCTAAAAAACTTTCAAGAAGCATTGGCATATGTTTTGGTTTTAAGCCTATCTCTTTCGCCATTGTTTCATAGTTTAAGTTTGTGTAATCTGCATTAAGGATTGCCATTTGTTTGCCTTATATATAATATTCCCTTATTGTAGCATACAAATTATAAAACTCATTCATTTACAATATAAATTTGTGCAGGAATGAACTTTGTTTTAAAACCTCTTACTTTTGGTGCCACTTTAAAGGTGTAAGTATTTGGAGCAACATTTTTTTCTGCTGGTTTTATGTCATATGGTTTATCAAGATGAATTGAAATTTTATATGATATATAATGTCTACCTTTATTATCAGTTTTAACCTTCGCTAAAAAATAATCTGAGTTTTGATTTTCACCACCATTATATGTTATATCTTTTTTCCATGCATTATAATAATTGTAATGATAATTTTCTCCAACATATACATAAACTTGACTTGTGCTAATCGATGAGGGGATAAGTATATTTCCATAAACATAAGCATTAATATTTCTCTCTTTAATTTTACTTACAGTATCAGCAAAAAAGTTCACATCAAAAGAAGCTCTTTTTGTATACGAAATATAGTCAAGCATAGGTGCTTGTGTATTTGTATGTACATCAAAATATGCTTTGTTAAATGTTATATCTGATGTTGCAAGCTCTTTTTTGATTGGCTTTTGTTTTGTAGGAGATACAACTCTATCTCTATAAACAACTTTCTCTACAATCTTTTCTACTTCTACTTCTTTAACAACTTCTTTTATCACAATCACTGGTTTTTCGACTATAACTTTCTTCTCAACTATCACCTGCTTTTCAAGAACTTGAATCTTAGGTTTTTGCTCAGAGCAATCTTCAAATTCACAATCCAAACCTTTAAGTGCTTCTGCTGCTCCTGAATCACTATAAGAATAATCAGCGAACAACAAACTACTCAACATTATTCCAATAACTAATATCTTTTGCATAAACATTCCTTAACAACTTTAATTTATTTATGACATATTATCTATTATTAACTTCAAGGAAGTATACTTTTAAAAAAATGAGGACAATAAATGGGAAATATTATAGCATTTGCACTACTAGGTGCAGTTTTTTACTATATTTACAAAAGTTATAACAAGTATGAAGATTATTCAAAAGAGGCATTTAAAAACTTTTCTGTCTCTTACGACTCACTAAAAAATAGTGAATTAGGACTTTTTGTTGCACTTGTCGCAAAAGTAGCAAAAGCAGATGGTCATGTTGATGCACTTGAAGCACAACTTATAGGTATAATGTTTGATGATATCTCTGCTGTTTTTCCAGAGCCTGATAAAACAAAAAAGATACTAAAAGACATTTTCAACGAAGAGAAAGAGAGACAAGAAGATGTTTCACAAGTTGCTTACACTTTAGCACAAACTATAAGACATGATAAAGCGAAACAACAACAGTTTATGGGTTTTCTCATTCAGTTAGCATTTGTTGATGGAGTAGTCACACAAAGTGAAGAGAGTATGTTGCAAGAGATTGCTGAAGCTATGGAGTTTGACCCTAAAGTTTATCATGCTATTTTCGACAAATTTGAAAGAATGATGCAAAATATCCAACCAAAAGCGAACGTTGCAGATGCCTATAAACTTCTTGGCGTTAACAAAAATGACGATATGGGTGTAGTAAAAAAAGCATATCGAACATTAGTCCGTCAATATCATCCTGATATTATAAAGTCTCAAGGAAAAAGTGAAGCATATATGCAAGAAGCTACACAAAAAACTCAAGAAATTAATCAAGCTTATGAAATGATAAAAGAGTCTCGTAAGTAAAATTTTTACTCTGAAAAATCTTTTTCCCAGAAAAATTCTATCCACTCTGTAGCCTCATTTATCCAAAAATGAGGCTTATAGACCGATGTTTTTTTATAAAAAAGTGTTGCAGATAGAAACTTTATATCCGTATACTCTTTTTCTAAATGTCGCATCACTGCTTCAAGTGTTTCTCCACTATCAGCTATATCATCTACGACGAGTACTCTTTTTGCATTACGTAGCAAAGTTGTATCAAAGATACTTAAATTTTCTCTTTTTTTTGTTCCATCATAAAGTTCAGTCCTTATACTTTGAACATTACGAATTTCCATACCTTCTGCCATAGCATGAGCTAGACTCAAACCACCTCTTGCTATTCCTATAATGACATCTATTTCACTATCTTTAACTTGTTTTATTAAACTGTTTGTATCTTTTTTAAATGCTTCATAACTGTAATATTTCATAAGTGCAATTATATAATTTTAACCTAAATTTTAAGAAGAAATATGGCATAATCAGTTAATAAATAACATGGAGTCACAAATGAAGCAGTTTCTTATTTTCATCATTTTCATACATATATCACTGTATGCACAAACAGCAGCAGAGTATGCCAAAGAGCAAGAAAAAGCTTTTCAAGGTTATAAAAAGACTCAAGAAGATGGATTCAAGTCTTATAAAAAAGCACAAAACAAAGCTTTTAGAGAGTATAAAAAGTCAGTAGGAGCTTTATGGGAAGATCCGAAAATGTCTTCTAAGAAAGAGTGGCTTTCTTACTCTAAAGATAAAAAAACCCGTTCAAATGTCAACTTTGAAAAAGAGACTATTACTGTAGAAACACTAGCAAGTTCTCCACAAGAAGCAAAACAGAAACTCCAAGTTGCCCTTGCCAAAGCTGTTACTGTTGATACAAAAACAGTTCAAGAGACAGATCCACTAGAGAAAATTCTAGCAAAAGTAAAAAGACCAAAAGATGTTGTAAGTGCTAAAGTAAAGGCAGAACCTATCTTAGCAACTGTAATTTTCAAGAAACCTCCTACAAAAAAAACAGTGCAAGCCTATATAAAAAAGAATGTCACTACACACACTATAAAAGTAAAACCATCTAAAAAAATCCCTAACCTCAAGCGTTACTCTATAAAAATCAAAATGCCTAAGCATGCTATGATTCAACGTTCTAAAATTTACTACAAGATGATAAAAAAACATTCCATCAAACAAAAAATCCCTATGGCACTTACTTTTGCTATCATGCACTCGGAGAGTAACTTTAACCCTCGGGCACGCTCGCATATACCTGCATATGGTTTAATGCAACTTGTTCCAAAAACAGCAGGAATAGATACATATCGATACCTTTACAAGAAAAAACGACTTGTCAGTAGTAGTTACCTTTATGATAGTACAAACAACATTACTATGGGAACAGCATATCTCCATATTCTTTACTACAGCTACTTAAGAAAAATAAAAAATCCACAAAGTAGACTTTACTGTACAATAGCCGCATATAACACAGGAGCAGGTAATATTGCCTATGCTTTTACACGGCACTACAACATGAACAAAGCAGCTCCCTTAATCAATAGACTAACTCCTGATGAAGTATATGCGAAGCTTTTAAAAGATTTACGATGGGATGAACCAAAGCACTATCTTAAAAAAGTATCAAAAAGAATGCTTGCGTATGAAAAATTATATAGCATGTAATTTTGTGAATTAACACTTTTTAGTGTACAATACATCAATAACAAAAAAAGGACAAAAAATGAAAATCATTTCATCAGCAATTTTAGCAGGTGTAGTAGCACTTGGCGTAGCAGGTTGTGGAGCAGCAGCTCCAGTAGCTCCAGCAATGGAACAAATCGACGAACGTTGTCATAAAGAAGGTCAATTAGTACCTGAATGGATTTGTACTGAAAGTATTGAAGGTGCAGAGTATGCGGCAGTTGGTATTGGTACTTCTAAAAATCCTTCTATGAAGAAAAAACAAGCTATCACTCGTGCAAGAGCTGGTCTTGCTCACTCTATCGAAACTACTGTAAAAAGTAAGATGGAAGACTTTATGCGTTCAACAGGGAACGGCGACAAAGAGACTATAGATAGTGTTTCTTCTTCTGTAACTAAACAGACTGCAAAAGTAACACTTAGTGGTTCTCGTAAAGTTAAAGAATGGGAGATGAAATCAGGTACACTTTATGTATTAGTCGCTGTAAGTAAAGAAGCTGCAAATGACATCAACAAAAAAGTACAAGAAACTATTAAAAGTAGTAAAGCAAATGATGATGCACTATGGCAACAATTTCAATCTAAACAAGCTTTAGATGCACTAGACAAAGAGTTCCCAACTGAATAATGAAATTTTTATTTAGTACTTTAACTTTACTTCTCATGTTGAGTGCTTGTAACCAAGCACCAACACCCAGTGTTCCTAGTGCACAAACACCTCCTGCATGGATTCATGGAGCAAAAGGTGGTGCTGTTGGTATGTGTGCTACACATATGAAAGGGAATGCTGTTCAAGAAAGTGTTGCTATGGATAGAGCAATTGAAAAACTTGCTAAGCAAAAAGAATCAACAGTAGAAACATCTTCTGTAAGTTCTCAAAATGAAAGTGCTGGAAGTTATAATTCATCATATAACTCCAACACTACAGTCAAAGCAAATGCAAAAGTTTCTGCCCATATAGAAGCGACATGGAGAAATCCATATAATAACAACTATTATATTCTTATGAAAATGGATTAATCCGCTTTCCCTTTTTGGGAAAGTTTTTATACACTCCTCACTTCACTTCTTTATTTAGATATAATTGCATCATTAAATCACTTCTCTTATAAGTCACAAGGTAAACCATGAAAAAAATCGCCATTATCGGTCGTCCAAATGTTGGAAAAAGCTCTCTTTTTAATCGTCTTATCAAAAGTCGCGATGCAATCACATCAGATATTGCAGGAACTACTAGAGATGTAAAACGTAGAACTGCTGTTTTTATGAATAAAGAAGCTCTTTTACTTGATACAGGAGGTCTTGACAAAGGCTGTGAGCTTTTTGACAAGATAAAAGAGATGTCTCTCAAAGCTGCATATAAAGCAGACATCATTCTTTATATGGTTGATGGAAAAAGTATACCTGAAGATGAAGATAAAAAACTTTTTTATGAACTTCAATCTATGGGCAAAGAGATGGCACTTGTTGTTAACAAAATTGATAATGATAAGATGAAAGAAAAACTCTGGGACTATTATGAATTTGGAACAGGTGATATTTTTGGTATCTCTGTTTCTCATAACCGTAATACTGTAGAACTTTTAGAGTGGATTGCAAGTAAAATTCCTGACAGTGATACTATCAAAGAGGAAGAAGAAACCATCGAAATAATCCAACCGGAAGAAATGAGTGATGAAGATTTCTTTGCCAATGTAAACACACATAATCAAGACGATGATTTCACATACTGGGATGAAGATGAGATGGATGGCATTATCGAAGATGATACTATCTTTGGAAACAATGACCGTATCAAAGAGTTTGATGAAGAAGATGTAAACCATATCAAAATTGCCATCATTGGTCGTACAAATGTTGGAAAAAGTTCTCTTTTAAATTCACTTTTAGGTGAAGAACGCTCAGTTGTAAGTAGTGTTGCGGGAACGACTATAGACCCCATTGATGAAACAGTAGAGTATAAAGACAAACAAATCACTTTTGTAGATACCGCAGGTCTTCGTCGCCGTGGTAAGATTCTCGGCATAGAAAAATATGCTCTTATGAGAACTACAGCTATGCTTGAGAACTCAAATATGGCATTAGTTGTTCTTGATGCGAGTGAACCATTTTTAGACCTAGATGAGAAGATAGCAGGGCTTGTTGATAGTAATAGATTGTCGTGTATCATTGTTTTAAACAAGTGGGATATTTCTAAACGTGGAGATCATGATAAAATCATACAAGAAGTAAGAGATAGATTTAAGTTCCTAGCATTTGCACCTATCATCACACTCTCTGCACAAACACACCTAAGAGTGGATAAACTTCACGATATGATTTTAGAGATAAATGAAAACTATTCACAACGGATTCCGACATCTAAAATAAACGAGATTATAGAACTCGCACTTCGTCGCCATACCCTTCCAAGTGTCAGTGGACAAGTTATCCGTATTTACTACGGTACTCAGTATGAAACGCGACCACCTAAGATAGCTATAGTGATGAACAAACCAAGTGGCCTACACTTCACATATAGACGCTATCTTGTAAATAAAATGAGAGAGGCCTTCAACTTTACAGGAACACCACTGCTATTCAAAGCGAAGAAAAAAGGAGAGAAGTAAACCTTCTCTTAAAATGGTTTTAAAACCACCATTGCAACAATCAAAAGCATTAAGATTGTTGGGATTTCATTATACATTCTAAAAAATTTTCCACTTTTTGTACATCTATCTTCTAAAAACTCTATGCGGTACTTGTTCATAGAGAAGAAAAAAGCGATGAGAAGTGCTAAAAAGAAAAGTTTAGCATGTAACCATCCACCACTAAATCCTATCTGATAAATCAGAGCAGAACCACTTAGTATAGTTGCCCACATAGAAGGTACACCAATATACTTAAAAAGTTTCATCTCTTGAATTTTTACAACTTCTACAAAGCCTTTATTTTCTATATTTTCTGCATGATATACAAAAAGTCTAGGCAGATAAAAAAGCACTGCAAACCAAGAGATAAACGAAATCACATGAAACCAAAGAACCCATTCGTACATTTATATTCCTTAAAAGTTTTTTTCTATGTAGATACTATTATAGTTTGAACCACCAGTAGCAACATTATTGACAAGTCCAAAGATACCTGATCGATGCTTTAACAAAATCCCAATATATGTTTCTTCTAAAGCTTTTGAACGAAGTAGTTTTCCGATATCAATATCTAAACTAATATCTAAATAGTTTAAAAAGTTTGAAGTATTGCCTTGTTCTGCAAGTGCTTCATCATGTTCTGTTTCTAGCACACTACTCACATAAGAAACACCTTCTCCAAAACCAAAACGAGCGATATTATCTAAGAATTCTATATTGTAATAAAATTTCACATAGACAACACTCTCCAAAATATTTTCATGTGTATCTTCGTTAAAGTATGACAGTCCACCCTTAAAATAAACATCAATAGGCAGTTCAAAAAGATCTTTTTTATACAAATATCCACCATCCAACGCGATAACACTTAAGTTTTTAGGGTGAGAGCCTATCTGTCCAGAGATTATCTCTCCTAAATTATTTTGTGATGCTTTACCGTAAGCAAATCGTAAAGAGTAATCATTAGCTGCGAAAAGTAATGTCGATAAAAAAGTTAATAAAAAAAGCAAGATTTTCAATAAGAGTCCAAAAAGGTAGGATAAGAAGATGTACACTCAAAAAGAGTGTACTGAGAGTTATGCATCAAGAGTTTCTAGGTCTCTAACACTTCCTGATTTGTGAGAAACAACTTTATCATGGAAACGACGAAGTGCTTTACTCGCTCGGTCTATCGCTAAATCAATAGCTGCATCTAAAACATCATCTTCTTGTTTGATGACAACAGGCTGTGCATGTGCTATATGAATATCAAATTCAATGGCAACACCTTTTTTTTCTGCAGAAATCGAGCAATTAATAGCTGTAATATCTAAAGAGTATTTTCTAAAAGCCTCAACTGCTGAGCCAATATGGGCTTTTGTAGCATCTGTTAATGTAACATCTTTTGAGCGAATTTGTAAGTTCATAATACATCCTTTGATAAAGAATCTTTCTGACTCTTTATATCTATACATATGGTAACTAAATGAAGCTGAAATTGGTATAATACGACAAAAAATTTTAGGAAAAGAGAAATAATGAGAGTATTAACAGGTATCCAACCCTCAGGTGATTTACATATAGGGAACTATTTTGGTTCAATCAAACAGATGGTTGATGCTCAAAAAGCAGGAGACACTTTCGCGTTCATCGCTAACTATCATGCTATGAGTAGTGGTAATGGTGGAGAAAGATTAGCACAGCTTACTATGCAAACAGCTACAGATTTCTTAAGCCTTGGTATAAACCCAGAAAAATCAACTTTTTGGGTGCAATCAGATGTCAAAGAGGTACTTGAACTTTACTGGATACTCTCAGCCTTTACTCCTATGGGCTTACTTGAACGTGCTCACAGCTACAAAGACAAAACAGCTAAAGGTATCAATGCGAACCATTCACTTTTTTCTTACCCTGTACTTATGGCTGCAGATATACTACTTTACTCTCCTGACATCATCCCTGTTGGCAAAGACCAAATCCAACATGTTGAGATAGCTCGTGACATCGCTATAAAGTTTAACAATGAGTATGGAGATATATTTAAAATTCCAGAATTTAAGATAGAAGAGCATGTAGCAACAGTTCCAGGAACTGATGGACAAAAAATGTCCAAAAGTTATAAAAACACAGTGAACATCTTTGGCGAAGAGAAAAAACAGCTCAAAACCATCAAAAAAATAGTCACTGAACAAGTCGCGTTAGAAGAGCCTAAAGAGTTTAAAGAGTGTAATGTTTACAATATGGCAAAACTCTTTTTAAATGAAAGTGACTTAATTGCTTTACAAAATAGATATAAAACTGGTGGAGAGGGTCATGGACACTTCAAGCTTTATTTAGCAGAAGTTATGTGGGACTATTTCGCTCCATACAGAACACAACGCGAACACTATATGAACAATCCAAATGAAGTAAGAGATATTTTAGATGCAGGTGCTTTAAAAGCTCGAAATATCGCTGCTCCAATGATGGAAAAAATCAGAACTGCGACAGGGATTAGATACTAAACCTAAACTCTTTCACTTTTATGCTATAATTCTTCTTGTAATAAGGCAATGATTTAAGAGAGTGACTCTCTCTAGCACTGAAAGCTCTATCTCTTTTTTGAGGTAGAGCTTTTTTTTTGGCAATTTTTTTGTTCAAACTGTGGGCAGTGTTGGGTGGGAGTGCTAAAGCAAAGGAAAACTTTGTACAAAGTCATTGTCTTATTGTTAGTGCTTGGTTATCTAACTAAGTTATTCTAACTTACAAAGAGAGGACTCGTCATCCTCTCTTTTATCACGAAGTCATCTCTGTTTATCCAACCAAACCATCAAACCTTTTTGTGCATGTAAACGATTTTCTGCTTCATCAAAAACAATTTTTGCATGACCTTCAAGCACAGACTCACTTACTTCTTGCCCTCTGTATGCTGGTAGACAGTGTAAAAACTTTGCATCTTTTTGGGCGATACACATCATCAAGTCATCAACCATAAAACCTTCAAAATCTTTAATACGTTGTTCTTTTTCATCTTCTTGTCCCATAGAAGCCCAAGTATCAGTTGTAACAACAGTTGCACCCTTTACAGACTCTTTAGGATCATTACAAACACGGATGACAGCACCGCTCTCTTTTGCAAGTCGCATCCCCTCTTCTAAGACTTTACTATCTACTTCATAGCCTTTGGGCGTTGCGATTCTAAGCTCAAAACCAAGTTTAGCAGCAAGCATTATCCAAGAATGTGTCATGTTGTTTCCATCACCAACATATGCGACTACTGCATTTTCATTGACACCATACTCTACCATAGTCATATAATCTGCTAAAAGTTGTACAGGGTGGTAAGAGTCTGTTAGTCCATTTATCACAGGAACTTTAGAGAATGATGCAAACTCTTCTATCATACTATGAGCAAAAGTTCGTATCATAACCATGTCACACATACTACTTATAACGCGAGATGTATCTTTTACAGGCTCACCACGACCGAGGTGAATATCACGGTTTGAAAGGAAAAGGGCATGACCACCTAGTTGGTACATTCCCGTCTCAAAACTGACTCGCGTTCGTGTTGAACTCTTTTCAAAAATCATTGCCAGAGTTTGATTTTCAAGCTCTTTATTGTAAATACCTGCTTTTAAATCTTTTTTGATTTTTAAGCCTATATCTACTATCTCTAAAATCTCATCTTTTGTAAAATCTTTTAGTGTTAAAAAGTGTCTCATAACTTTTCCTATTTTTGGAGTAATTTTGCTACTTCTTTAGCATGATACGAGATGATTATGTCTGCACCTGCTCGTTTAAAAGCGACCATAGTTTCCATCACAACTCTATCATAATCTATAAGGTCATTCATTCCAGCAAATTTTATCATGGCATACTCGCCACTTACATTATAGACTGCCATGGGAAGAGAGGTATTATCTTTTATCTCACGCACTATATCAAGGTATGCAAGTGCAGGTTTTACCATCAAGATATCCGCTCCTTGAGCTTCATCTGCTAAAGATTCTGCTATCGCTTCACGGCGATTTGCTGGATCCATTTGGTACGATGCACGATCTCCAAAAGATGGTGTTGACTCTGCAACATCACGAAATGGTCCATAGTACCCAGAAGCAAATTTTGTAGAGTAAGCCATGATAGGTAAGTTCTCATACCCTGCCCCATCAAGTGCTTCTCTAAGTGCTTCAATGATACCATCCATCATTCCTGAAGGTGCTATCATATCTGCTCCCGCTTTTGCATGGACTATGGCTTGTTCACCTGAAAGTTCTAGTGTTGCATCATTATGTACAGTTTCGTGTTCTTCATCGATGATTCCACAGTGTCCATGGTCTGTATACTCACAAAAACAGAGGTCAGTTACTACAAACATATCAGGATGTGCAGCTTTTATCGCACGGATAGAAGAAGCGATGATTCCATGTTCACACACCGCATCACTTCCAACAGAATCTTTTACATCAGGGATACCAAACAAGATTATGGAGTAAAGTCCAAGTTTTTTAAGTTCACCACACTCTTTTATGGCTTCATCAATACTCATCTGAAAAACACCAGGCATTGAAGCCACTTCTGTTTTAATTCCCTCGCCACTTCTTATAAAAAGTGGGTAGATAAAATCTTCTACATTTACAGTCGTTTCTCGAACGAGTGAGCGAAGATGTTTGTTTAAACGAGTTCTACGAAATCTTTGAAACATTTTTAACCTTTGTTTAGTATCATTTTTGATATAATAATTTTAAGATAAGTATTTTACCCTTTTAAAGATTAATAAATGAATATAACAATTTCCGATGTAGCAAATCTCCCTTCAAAGTTTGGTGATTTTAAAGTAAAAGCCTTTAAAGAAGGTCAAAAAGAGCACCTCGTTATCTATAAAGAAAATCTCGATAGCACACCCATAGTTCGTGTTCACTCTGAATGTCTCACAGGAGATGCGCTAGGGAGTTTAAAATGTGATTGTGGAGAACAACTCGAATATGCTCTCAAACTCGCACAACAAAGTAATGGCATGGTGATTTACCTCCGTCAAGAGGGAAGAAACATTGGGCTTTTAAACAAGATAAATGCTTATGCTCTTCAAGATAAAGGTGCAAACACCATAGAAGCAAACCACCAACTAGGCTTTCGTGCAGATGAGAGAACATACGAGATAGTCACAACTATTTTACATCATTTTAACATTAAAAAGATAAAACTTTTAACGAATAACCCTGACAAAATCAACTCTATAAGTAATGTTGAGATAGTAGAACGCTTGCCTATAATCATGCAGTCAAATAGTTACAATAAAGGGTATTTAGAAGTTAAACGGGATGAGATGGGACATTTACTCTGAGAACCAACTATATTTTTTATAAATTTTATTGATGCTTTTAAGCTCTTTTTTGTCTAAAAACACCTGCGCACTAGCATACACAAGACCACTGCTTTTATCTACAATTCTCGCGTTGATGAGCATACCATTTTTGTAATTTGTGTATGTTCCTTGCATGTAAGCATTGGCACTAGACTCTTTTTTTACTATATGAAAATCTTCTAAAAACATCTCATGGATTAGGTTCTCTTCGATTTTTTTTGTGGCTATGGAGGTCTGTTTTGTCTCATATAAGTTTACAATATTTTGCATTTTTATAAGAAGAATAGCTCTTTTATAAGTTACTATTGTTTCACTAAACTGTTCTGCTATATCACGACTGATACCATTCACATAAGTCTTAACTGCTTTTTTATGTTCAAGTTTTTGCATTTTTAAAGTGTTATTAGCACCACACTTTTGACCTGCATACAAAAGACTTGAAAAAAGAAAAAATATAATTAAATGTTTGATTGTCTTCATAAGAAATCATATCGGAATTAATCTTAAAAACTTTATTTTTTGCTATAATAACTTTAATATAAATTTAGAGTGAGAGAGAACTATGCCTATTGACACACTATCTGACAACTTACAAATTGCTACACAAAAACTTAGAGCGAAAGAAGAAGCTCTCGAGCAGATAGAAGTACTCAACAAACTAGGGAGTTGGGAACTAGACCTCAGAACTAATCATGTAACTTGGTCTGTACAAACTTACAAAAATTATGGCTATAACAAAGATGACATAATTCCAAGCTTAGAATTTTTCTTTTCCCATCTTGTTCCAAAATATATTCCTCTTGCAAAAGAGACAATCCAAACCATAATTAGAACAGGACAAAAGCAACAACTTCGTTGTCAAATTTTCAATAGAACAAAAGAAGTTGTAGATGTTATACTTCATGCAACAGCTATCTATGATTCAAATGCAACCCCTGTAAAAATCATAGGAACAACCCAAGATATAACACATATTTTAAATCTTCGAAAAGAGAATAATGAACTCTCTAATCTGATGGAAGTATCTTCAAATGAAATCTATATTGTAGATATAGATACACTAAAGTACCTTTATGTAAATCAAGGAGCTTGTGATGCCCTTGGATATACAAAAGACGAATTTTACACAATGAGTGTATATGATATAAATCCATATTTAACAGAAGTACATGTTACGATTATGCAACAAGAATTATTAAACGAAAAAAAGCATATCAATAAAACAATTCACCAAAGAAAAGATGGAACTATGTACCATGCACAAGCTTTTATGCATACTCTTACCTACAAAGGTTCAAAAGCTTATGTCATTTTCGACACAGATATTAGTAAAAATGTAGAGTATGAAAAAGAACTTCAAGAACAAAAAGAAGAACTGCATTACCAAGCACATCACGACAACCTTACACAACTTCCAAACAGAACACTCTTTCATGATAGACTCGAGCAAGCCATTATTACTTCAAAACGCCATACAAATGAATTTGCACTTCTTTTTATAGACCTTGACCAGTTTAAAAAGATTAATGATTCCTTAGGACATCATATCGGTGATGAAGTTCTTATAGAAGCGGCTAAACGACTCCAAAATTGTATTCGAGAAGAAGATACCATTGCAAGACTTGGAGGTGATGAATTTACAATCATTTTAAAAGATATTACGAGTATACAAGATATTTCAAAAGTAGCACAAAGTATTGTGGACTCTATGAGAAAACCTATTAAGATTAAAACACATGCCCTGTATATCTCTTCAAGTATAGGAATCAGTCTTTATCCTAAAGATGCTCATAATTCTAATGAACTTATAAAGTATGCTGATACTGCAATGTACAAGGCAAAAGATGAAGGCCGAGACAACTATCAATTTTATGCGAAATCTATGACTGCTTTTGCTTTTGAACAAGTTGTAATGGATACAAGTCTACGAATTGCTATTAAAGAAGAACAATTCATAGTTTATTTTCAACCTCAAGTAAACCTTCTTACAGGAAAAATTTCTGGAATGGAAGCACTTGTTCGTTGGTTACATCCTTCCCTTGGCCTTGTTCCTCCTGGAAAATTCATACCTATTGCAGAAGAGAGCGGCCTTATTATAGAGATAGATAAACTAGTTATGAGAAAAGCAATGCAACAGTTTGCCCTTTGGTATAAAGATGGACTAAACCCTGGTGTATTGTCTCTCAACCTTGCCATGAAACAACTCAATGAAGAGGACTTTGTTAGTAATCTTTTAACAACTATGGAAGATATGCACTTTAAAGCTAAATGGCTTGAGTTAGAAGTTACAGAGGGGCAAGTAATGTCAAATCCAAAGCTTTCTATCCAAAAACTTCGCTACATTAGTAAACTGGGTATTGAAATCGCCATTGATGATTTCGGAACGGGCTATTCTTCTCTTTCTTACCTCAAGAAACTTCCTCTTAACAAACTCAAAATCGACCAGTCCTTTGTAAGAGACATTCCAAAAGATGAAGATGATGTTGCTATAACAAAAGCCATTATTGCTCTTGGTAAAAGTTTAAAACTTAAACTCATTGCAGAAGGAGTTGAGACTCAAGAGCAGAAAGATTTTATGATTGAAAATGGTTGTGAGTACATGCAAGGATACTTTTTTTCACGACCACTACCTGCCCAAGAGATAACAGAACTTTTAAAAGAGTATACTTAATTAAAAGCAGCTTCATCAAGCTTCATAACTTTTGCTTTACAATCTTCAAGAGTCATTGTTAGCTTACAAGATGCAATGATAAGCTCTCTATGGTAAAAGTTACTCATTCTGAAGTTCACAGGGTCCATACCTTCTTGAATGTGAAGAACCTTCGATAAAAAGTTAGCCTGTGGTTGATTATAAAAAGCATCATAAATCTCTTTATAATCTATATGCCAATCTTCATGGTAACTTATAATTTTTTCGTATACTTCATATCCTAGTAAGCTTTTTATACAATTTTCAGGACTGTATATCCATGTTCCAAATGAGCATTCTCTCTTGTCTAGTGGAGTAGGATTTATAACTTGATCGCCATTAAATAAATCTTCTATCTTTTCTATTTGGTCATTATGTGATGCTAAAGCATCATCTATAGTCTTTATTATTTCATCTCTTTTCATTTTTATTTTCCTTTAAAAAAATTTCGATTCATTCATAGCATGAACTCTTCTGTTTGAAGAAGCGAGTGCATGCAATAATTCAGTAGTTGTTTTTTGTAATTCTGTATAGTATAGTTTAGCTTTATCGACTTCTAAAGGATCTACCTTCCGTGAATTAACAAGCGATGCAAAAAAACCTTTTTTTTCTTTAGGAAAGAAAATTTTATGAATTTTAATGTATTCAATATGCCATTGAGCATGTGTTTGTTCCATCTTATTGTAAAACTGCTCACCTAAAATCTCTAATAAGTGATTTTCTTCAGTATAAAGCCACTGTCCTAATTTGCATTGACTTTTTGCAATTGCTGTAGGATTTTCTATAGCAACACAGTTTAAAAGTTGTTCAATTTTGTACATTTGGTCTTCATGATAGTGTATTGCATATTCTATATCTTTAATCATTTGTTCTTTCGTCATTTTATGAGAACCTTGAAATAAATTTCTGTATTATTACATATTTTTAATAAAATTATAATATAATTGTATAAAATAAACCTCAAAGGTGATAATTATGACACATCCTGAACCAACATCACACGAAATAGAGTTAAGTACTAAAAGATATATTGTTTCAAAAACAGATCCAAAAGGAATTATTGAGTATGGGAATGATTACTTTGTAGAAATTTCTGGTTATACTGAATCTGAACTTATTGGACAACCTCATAGTATTATACGACATCCTGATATGCCAAAGGTTGTTTTTAAACTGATGTGGGACAGAATTAACAAAGCACAAAATATTATGGCTGTTGTAAAAAACTTAGCAAAAGATGGAAGTTACTACTGGGTTGTAACAGAGTTTGAGCCAAAACTTGACCCAATGACAAATGAAATCATCTCTCATACTGCCTTTAGAAAAGCTGCTCCTCGTAAAGCTGTTGAAGCCATGATTCCTATCTATAAAAAGCTAGTCGAAATTGAAAAAGAGAGTGGTATGGAAGCAAGTGAAAAGTATCTTCGTGGTTACCTAGAAGATAACAACATCACATATGACGAACTTATCAACAATTTAGTTGGCAATAGTGGTCTTTTCAAAATCTTTTTCAATGCTATGAAAAAACTTTTTTCATAAGTTAAGGTTTATAAAGATTGAATTTAAAAGCACAACTTACAAGTGAAGGGTTAGAATTACCGGAAAACTTTTTTTATAATGTACAAAAATATAAAGAACATCTTTTTAAATGGAACAAAATCCATAATCTTACTGGAGCAAAAGATGAAAAAACTTTAGATGAGTTTATTTTTGATGCTGTCTTTCCTGTCAGCTTTTTACCAACTGTAAACTCTCTTATGGATATTGGTACAGGAGCTGGTTTTCCAGGAATGATTTTGGCCTTTGCTCTACCAAACACTCAAATCACACTCGTCGAACCTCTCAAAAAGCGTGCTAGTTTTTTACAGTTTATTAAAGCTGACCTCAAACTAGACAATGTTCGTGTTGTAAAAAAAAGAGTTGAAGAAATGCCTGATGAAATTTTCGATATAATTACCTCACGAGCAGTAACAGACACCCAAATGTTACTCACACTTAGCAAAAACTTTCGAGATGAAAACTCACTTCTTCTTTTTTACAAAGGAGAAAAAGTATTTGATGAGATGCAGGATGTTGCACAAGATATGCAACATAAAATTATGCAAACACAAAACAGACATTACTTACTTTTAGGAGAAAATTTATGATACTTAAACTTTTACTTGTTGCAGGAGTTATTTTCTTTGTTTACATCCTCTTTTTTAAACAAAAAACGACAAAATCTCAAACAAGTTCTTCAAGTAAAAAAAGAGAGCCTATTGAAGCGGATGAGCTAGTTCAGTGCCAAACTTGCCATGTATATGTAGAAGTAGAAGAAGCCATACTTAGTGGTTCAAAATACTACTGTAGTAGTGAATGTGTAGACGAGGCCTAAGATGATTCTTTTTGGTCACCGTTTTATAAAAAGTGAAACTTTTTACCATATAACTAATATCGAAGATATTACTCATACTCCTCCAAATGCTATTCTCGCGTTGGAGTTTAATGAAGATAATCTTGACATCATCACACATGCAAATGAAAACGGAATACATTTAGCATTATGGACAAAAGATATACAAGCACTTATTTTAGCTTCTGCTTCTAACGCGAAGTATCTTATGGTGACTAAAGATTTAGCAAAAACGGCACAAAATATCGCTGAAAACTATCTTTTTGATGCAAAAATTCTTGTAAGTGTTCAAGAAGAGAGTGAGATAGAAGAGATGGCACTCTTAGGAGTAGATGGTATTATCTTTGCAAATGCCATTATAAAAATCACTTCTTAAACTATCTCGCGTTGGAGAGATGCTTTTAAAGATGTAAGTACCTCATAACTGATAGTATTTGCATTATCAGCCAAAACTCTCGCATCATCAAATACAAGTAACTCATCTTCTTCACTCAAAAACGAACTATTATCCATGGAAATTCTGCCGACTATTTGTACACGGTTTGGTGTTGTATGTATATGTGAGCAGAGTCGTATGAAACCATCTGCATAACCAAAATCATAACTAGAAACTATACAGTCATCTTCTGCTGTAAATGTTGCACCATACCCTACACTCTGTCCTTTTTTTAGATGTCTTGTTGCTATTTTTTTAGCATATACACTCAAAATTGGTTCTAATTTCTTTGCCCCATTGTCTAGTTCCTCTGGTAGTTCCATACACCCATAAG
>Ga0256826_1000764_pt1 | contig 19899 bp, 18 predicted proteins | sample CV79metaG_FD_185975 | JGI IMG/M metagenome (GOLD analysis project Ga0256826, IMG submission 185975) | Hydrothermal vent microbial communities from East Pacific Rise, Pacific Ocean - CV79 | ecosystem: Environmental > Aquatic > Marine > Hydrothermal vents | place: Pacific Ocean: East Pacific Rise...
CCATCTAACTGCTCTTTTAATTCTTTGTCTTTCAATCGTGCTTTTTGAAGGCTTAAAATAGAGATGATGGACTGCAAGTTGTTTTTAACTCGGTGTGATAACTCTTTAAAAAGAAGCTCATTTTGTTTGAGGTTAAGCTTACTTTGTTGGTGCTTGTACGAGATGGCATAAGAGAAAATGACTGCTTCAAAAATAATAGCAAACTCAATAATATACAAGATGCTTTCACTAACACGACCTCCAATTAAACTAGCAATAAAAGCATAGATAAGACTTAATAATATAATGGAAAAACCAAGGGTGTAAAATCTTGCATTAACTCTGTTTTGTTTAAAGCCAAGGTACATTCCTATACTTAAAAGCGTAAAGAAAAGAACAACAGTAAAGCTCATTCCAAGGTTTAGCATTAAGCTGCCTTGTACTTCTAAAAAACCAAAGCCTAAAAGCCCTAAGTTTACAAACTGAAGTTTAATCACTAAACTTTCAAAGCTAGGTGCCGTGGTTTTAAGCTCTAAAAAGTTTCGTGTAAAGGACGAAAAACTAAGGGTAGCAAGTAAAAAAGGAACAACAGAGATACCTTTAATAGTATAGGTGAAAAACTGAGTTTCTTGAAAAGCAATACCTGAAAAAGAGAGCATAATAAGAAAAACTAGGGTGTGGAAAAAGAAGTAATCAATGTAGGTGTTGCTTTTTAAAACAGTGTAATAGATGAAGTTGTAGACAATCATCATAAAAAAAGCACCGAAAAATAGAAAGTTAATTTCGTAAGCATAAGTGAAAATAAAATTATTTGATGCGTTGAATATGCTACTGGAACTCTGTAGTAATTGGGTCATGTTTTTTCCTCATTTGGATTATATCGTAAGCATACTTTAGGGCAAAAAAGTGATAAAAAAGTTACGTTTTGCTAAACTTAGTGTATGAAAATAATAATTGTAGAAGATGATGCGCTTATAGCCTTGTTTATTGAGTCAAGCTTAGAGCAGTTAAATTATGAGGTCTTAGCTTGTTTTACTGAGGCGGCTTCAGCAATAGACTTTGTCAAAGATAATGAGGTTGACTTAGCCCTGATGGATATTGAGATTGAAGGTAGTATGGATGGTCTTCAATGTGCACGTATTTTAAAGATGAACCACCAAATACCTTCGATTTTTGTAACCTCGCATAAAGAGTCTGAAGTGATTAACGAAGCCATGGAGGTTGAACCGCTTGGTTTTTTAATTAAACCTATTGAAGAGAGTGACATTGAAGCGGCATTAGCCATGGCAAGTCGAAGCTTTAAAAAAGAGGAAAAAGTTCTTAAAACAGTGGCACATGGGTATGAATATAACCTTGAGTTTAAAACCTTGAAGTTTAACGATGAAATTGTTAAGTTAGGAAAAAATGAACTTAAACTAGTACATATTTTATTTAAAAACCTTAACAATACGGTCAGTACCGAAGAAATTATGCACTATATCTGGGAAGAGGTTTTAGAAAATGATGAGGCACTAAGACAGCTCATTTACCGAACAAGAAAAAAAGTGCCAACACTAGGTATTAGCTCTTCTTCAAAGGTCGGTTACGCGATTACGACCTAGGTGCTCTAGTAATTGGGTAAGAGCCTCTTGTAAGTCAGAGAACTTTTTATTTTTCTGATAATTTTCATCTAAATAAAGTCTCCGATTTATCTCAATCATAATAGAAAAAAGTTTTGGCTGTGTATGGTAATGTTTTAAGGGAATAATAGTTCCGACATAAGGCTTGTTAATTGCCACAGTAAAACCTTTAGACAAAAAATAGTTTTGAATGTAGTTTATCAAGTTTGCAGGAGTATGATAAGAATCGGTACCTAAACAGATATCAACACGATCTTGATTATAGTCTGAATTAAAATAATATGCCTTGTCTGGAAAAGAGTGACAGTCAATAAGTAAGGCTTCTCCTTTTGTTTGGATGTCCTCTTGACAGCTTTCATAGAGTTTTTGATGATGTGGTCTATAAAGGGTGTTTATAATATGTAACCTTTCTAAAAAACTCACCTCTTTAAGTGCCTGACCTTCTGTTGTTTTTTCATAACAGACACCCATACCAAATCGGCTCATTGGTTCTTGTGAATCATCTTCAAATCTCTCAACATCACAAATAAGACGAGAGTAAGGAAAAACAACTCTTTTTGCATCTTTTGCGGTGAAAAGTTCATCTGTAAACCAATCGGTCATCTTATTAAGCTGATCTTCTTGAAGATGAAATTTATAATCATGTAGGTCTGTACTCGAATGGGGGATATGTAAAATCATAATTGGCCTTTAAAAGTTTGGAGTTTTTATTGAGTCATTTTGTGCCTTGTTATACATCTCTTTAGCAAAGTCAAAAACAGCTAGAGAATGGCTACGGTTAGTGACGGGTACTAAAGAACTTTTGTCTGTTTTGATGCTATAAAGTATGACCTTGTCTTCTTCAAAATTGAGTTTGTCGTAAATTACAATACAAGATTTTTCATACTTTTCAAGTTGAAAAATCTTATACACCTCCTGTTTTTTAAGGTAACTTTGTTCGGCTTGTAAAAGAGTCTCTTTTTTTAAAAACATAGGTTTGAACACCATAGGTTTTTCATAAGAGTTTTTTGAACTAAAAGATTCAAAGTCTTGAAGTAAACTAGTTTGGAAGTCTTGACTATTTTCATCATTTCTAAAATAAAACGAGCTACTAAGGTTTTGTTGCAAAGCTTTGTATTTTAGTTCTCCAAGTTTGTCTTTCATTAACTCAGCGTTTTGGTAGGCTAAAAAGAGCTCTACCTTACATTCTCGTAGCACATCTAAATGGTAATCTGAATCTTTGTTCATAATTCGTTGTGCTTCATCAATAAAAATAGAGACAGGTTGTACATTACTTAAAAGGCTTCGTTTTGAAAGTTCGCTAAAGATGGCTTTATTGAGACCTTGGGTAAACTCATCTGACATATCACGTGAATTTATACTAATAAGCGCACCTTCATTTAGTGCGTCAATAATGTTGCATTCGTCGGTGTTAAGCGTAAGGTCATTGGCAATAATATTAAGGGGTAAAAGGTTCATAATAATAGAAATTTTTGGATTCTCACCGTTAACCTTTGCGTAACTCTCTAGCCTTTTTTTAGTGGTTTTAACTATCTTTTTGTACTGCATAAAGTGCTTTATTGGCTTGGCATATTTTTTAATGAGTGCCGCTTGGGCATACTGTTTGTCTTGATTGTCTAAACATTGGTAAAAAAAACGTTCAATGTTCTGCGTTAGACCACTCAAATGACTGACAAAAGCAGCAAGACTCTCTTCACTTTGGGCAATGAAAAGTACAGAATGAAAACTAAGCTTGTTGGGATAAACAAAATCATTATGTTCCAAGTCTTCATCAAAGTTCAAAACTTCTAAAAAGCTATTTTTATCTGCATTGATAGTTAAACTTGTATATATTTTTTCTAGAATTTTTACTACGTTATAGACATTTATAAACAACTTTGTAGCTGACTTTGGCCAATAAGGGTCTTTGGCATCACTTCCTATCATAGTCTCTACAAAGCTTTCTAGGGTATTGGGACTCATAATACGGATAAGATTGGTCTTCATTCCCCAAGGTTTTCCAATTTCAATAAGATCATTTTCTCTGTCATATTTATGGGCAAAGTACTTTAATGCTAAGTGTTCTTTTCCTTTGAAGTCATAAAGTAAGATAGAGTGCTTGTTTTTAATTCGATACGCAAGGTTAGGATAAATAAAACTTGTTGTTTTACCACAGCCTGTTTGTCCAATGGCGTGAGCATGCGTAAAGTTTATGGGAACAATGGCGTCTGTTCGTGTTTCTTTCTTTTTTTCTTGAGTGATAAATCCCATTGAAGTCATGTTAATCCTTTAAGTTGATGGTAAAAGTCTAAAATGATTTTGTGATGTTTTTTCTCACAATTTATTTTATTGGTAGTTTCTAAGAGGAAACAACAGACATTAAACTCCCTTTTATTTATTGGTATTTTGAGAATTATTAAGGGTAGTCCTATTCACTACTACATCATCACGGGGTATATTTTAGTTGTAGCAGCAACAAGTAAAAAAGTTAATAGCATGATTAAAGAGATTATGAAAGAGCTTAATCTACTTGAAGGTGGGGCAGGTTTAACCTACTCGTATTTGGTGACACACCTTAAAGGTCTGACACTTAAAATGAAAAATTTATAGTTTACGAAAGATAAGTAAGGACTTTTTTTAAGTCCTTAAACTCCCCTCTGTTACGTTCCTCTAAAGAATAGTCTTATAAATAATAATAAATTAACCTACTTTTTGTTAAAATAGCAAAATTTTATAAAAAGGCACACCCTATGATGGACGTTGTAGAAATTCAGAAAATATTACCACATAGATACCCACTGCTGTTAATTGATAGAGTTACTGAAGTAACTAATCATGAAAAACTTTTAGGTTATAAAAACGTAAGTATTGGCGACCAAGTATTTGAAGGTCATTTCCCAGGGCATCCTATTTACCCAGGTGTTATGATTCTTGAAGGTATGGCACAAGCTGGTGGAATCCTTGCATTTAAAAGCATGGACATGACCGAAGAAGAAGCAGCAGAAAAAGTTGTTTATTTCATGAGTATTGATAAGGCAAAATTTCGTGCTCCTGTTCGCCCTGGTGACAGATTAGACTATGAAATTTCTGTACTTAAAAACAAGGGTCCTATCTGGGTTCTTGAAGGTAAGGCTTATGTTGATGGTAAGTTAGTGACACAGGCTGAACTTAAAGCTATGGTAGTAGATAAGTAGTCTGCAATGAGTACTATATCTCCTTTAGCCATAATTGAAGATGGCGCAGTTATTGGTGAAAATGTTTCTATTGCACCGTATGCCTTTGTTTCTGCAAAAGCAGTTATAGGTGAGGGTACGACTATTGCCCAATGTGCTTGTATTTATGGAAAAACAACCATTGGAAAAAACAATAGAATTTTTTCTCATGCGGTTATTGGTTCAGACCCCCAAGATTTAAAGTTTAATGGTGAAGATGTAGAACTTATTATTGGTGATAACAATACTATTCGTGAGTTTACACTTTTTAATCCGGGAACGGCAGGTGGTGGTTCTAAAACTATCATTGGTTCACATAACCTTTTTATGGGTTATGTTCATGTGGGTCATGACTCTATCATTGGTTCACATTGTATTTTTGCTAATGCAGCTACGATTGCTGGGCATGTTGAAATTGGTGATCATGTTGTCATTGGTGGAATGACACCGGTGCATCAGTTTGTTCATATTGGAGATTACTCGATGGTTGCAGGTGCCTCTGCTCTGTCTCAAGATGTTCCTCCTTTTTGTATGGTTGAGGGGAACCGCGCAGTATTACGTGGTCTTAACCTAACGGGTCTTCGTCGTAAGATTGAACGTGAAGATATTAACGAACTAAAAGCAAGTTATCGTGAACTTTTTGAAAAAGGTCGCCCTTTAAAAGAGGCTGCTCAAGAGATTTTAGATGAAACTAAAAATCATTATGCTAAAGAATTAGCAAATTTTGTAATTAAAACTAAACGTGGAATTGCCTACGAAAGGAAAGCCGATGATTCATAGAAATTGTAGCTTTTGTGAAGCTATTGAAACAGAAGAAAATCCTCTTATAGCAGGAAATGGTGTTTACATCTGTAAAAACTGTGTAATTTCTGCATACAGAATTATGTTTGGTGACGAAGAGACTGGAGAAGAAGGTCTTGTAAACAAGCCTGCTCTTGAAGGTACTTTGATGACACCAAAAGAGATGAACTCTTTTTTAGGTGAGTATGTAATTGGTCAAGAAAATGCACGTAAACTACTTTCAGTTGCGGTATATAACCACTACAAACGTATCTTTAAACAGCATGAAGTTGAAGAAGATGATACTGAGATTGCAAAGTCTAACATCTTACTAATTGGACCAACGGGTTCAGGTAAAACACTTATGGCGCAGACCATTGCTCGTGTTTTAGATGTTCCTTTAGCGATTGCAGATGCAACGTCTTTAACAGAAGCAGGTTATGTTGGAGAAGATGTTGAAAATATTTTAACCCGTCTTTTACAAGCTGCTGATGGTGATGTTGAAAAAGCACAACAAGGAATTTTGTTTATTGATGAGATAGATAAAATCGCAAGAATGAGTGAAAACCGTTCAATTACTCGTGATGTTTCAGGGGAGGGTGTTCAACAAGCACTTCTTAAAATCATTGAGGGTGCTGAGGTTAACTTACCACCAAAGGGTGGACGTAAACATCCTAATCAAGAGTTTGTTTCTATTGATACTTCAGGAATTCTTTTCATCTGTGGTGGTGCTTTTGATGGTATCAAAGATATCTTAAAACGTAAACAAGGTGAAAATATTCTTGGTTTTGGACATGAGAAAAAGTCTAAAGATCAACAAGCTCCAACCTACGATATGGTTGAACCTGATGATTTAGTTCAGTACGGGCTTATTCCTGAGTTAATCGGACGTTTACCAATTATTGCTACTCTAGGCGAGATTGAAGAAGATGCAATGATTCAGATTTTAACAGAGCCAAAAAACTCTTTAGTTAAACAATACAAAAAGCTTTTTGCTATTGATGATGTTGAACTTAATTTTGAAGAAGATGCTTTAGTAGCTATCGCTCATAAAGCCATTAAACGTAAAACAGGTGCACGTGGGTTAAGAGGTATTATGGAAGAGATGATGATTGATACAATGTACGAACTTCCAGAGTTTGCAGGGTATGAAGTTATCATTACCAAAGAGATGGTAGTAGATGGTGAAAAACCTGTGTATGTGAAAAAAACCAAGAAAAAAATAGCGTAGGATAATAGATGATTTTTAATAAATTTATAGGACTTTTTTCAAATGACCTTGCCATTGATTTAGGTACGGCTAACACTTTAGTTATTGCAAAAGGGCAGGGCATTATCATTAATGAACCTTCTGTTGTTGCGGTTAAAACAGAACGTTTTGGACAACAAAAAGTACTTGCTGTTGGTCGTGAAGCTAAAGAAATGGTGGGTAAAACACCAGGAAATATTAAAGCAATTCGTCCTATGAGAGATGGCGTTATTGCTGACTTTGATATGACTGAAAAGATGATTAAAAAGTTTATTCAAAAAGCACATGGTCGTTCGGCACTTATTAGCCCACGTATCATTGTGTGTGTACCTTATGGTTTAACACAAGTTGAGCGTAAAGCCGTACGTGAATCAGCACTTTCTGCGGGTGCTCGTGAGGTTTTCTTAATTGAAGAACCTATGGCAGCCGCAATTGGTTCAGGTATTGATATTCGTGAGCCTCAAGGTAACCTTGTGGTAGACATTGGTGGTGGTACTACTGAAATTGGTGTTGTTTCTCTTGGTGGTCTGGTTCTTTCTAAGTCTATTCGTGTTGCGGGTGACAAGATTGACCAAGCGATTATTGACTTTGTTAAACGTAAATACAATCTTTTAATTGGTGAACGTTCAGCAGAAGAGATTAAAATTGCAATTGGTACGGCAATGCCATTAGACGAAGAACTTACCATGATCGTAAACGGTCGTGACCAGGTTGAAGGTCTTCTTTCTTCGATTGAATTGACGAGTGAAGATGCCCGTGAAGCTATGCGTGATCCTTTAAAAGAAATTGGTGAAGCACTTCGTGCTGTTCTTGAGCAAATGCCTCCTGACTTAGCAGGTGATATTGTAAACCATGGAATCATTTTAACAGGTGGTGGTGCACTTATTCGTAAACTGGATAAATACCTTTCTGAACTGGTAAAGATACCTGTTTATGTTGCAGATGAGCCACTTTTAGCTGTTGCAAAAGGAACAGGACGCGCTCTTGAAGAGATAGATTTACTTCAGGAACTTTTCGAGCATGAATAGAGAGCTGGTAGGCTTTTTATTTCTATCATTTGCCATTTTAATTGGTGTTTTAAAATTTACACACTGGATTCAAGACCCCTTTATTGGGGCTTTAAATTCAGTTAAAAACTTCTATCATGAGTCTATTGAATCGACATCCAACTCTATTGATGAACACTTTTCCCAACAAGCTACTATCCAAAAACTCCGTGCCCAAAATGTACAGTACCAAAAAACAAATCTCTTAGCCCAAGAATTTGCTTCTGAACTGAATGAAATGTTTAAAGAGCATAAATCTGTACTCAAAATTAGCCCTAAAGTTCAGTTAGTAAGAACACTCTCGTATGCAAAATTTGGAGATATTAATCGTGTTTGGTTAGACATGAAAGATTTTAATGAGTCTAAGGTTTATGGTCTAGTTTCAAAGGGTGCCTCGGCAGGAATTGTAACATTTAAACATGGTCAACCTATGGCATTACTTAACTCTGATTATAAATCTTCTTATGCCGTTTACATCGGTAAACATAGAGCACCGGGTATTGTTCATGGCAAAAACAGTAAAGAGATGTTGGTAGAGTTTATTCCTTCGTGGATTAAACTTAAAATTGGAGACGAGGTTTATACGTCTGGTTTAGATAACCTTTTCTTTGCTGGTCTGCGGGTAGGTAAGGTCTTAGAAATTACACAATCTCAAGGTTTTCAAAATGCACGTATTGAACCTTATTTTGATGTAACCCAACCGGGTTATTTTCATGTGATTATGCAGAGGTAATTTAATGGCTACACTTTTAGATTCCCTTTTAGAAAAGATAAAAAATCTTAAAGAAGAGAACCACATTCTAAAAGATGAACTTAAAAACCTAAAAAATTCTAATAAAAAAAAGAAAACTACAAAAAAATCAACCCAACAAGAGACACTTTTTTAGTCTAAAACTCACCATGTGTAACATCATTTATTCCCCTCAGTAGCTTAGCTTATAATATTTATTTAAATTAGTACAATTTATGTAGTTTTCTCATCCATTTTTAAGCACTGAAAAGATATAATCAACAAATTTTTATGTAACAATTATTAAAGGGTCATAATGCCAAAAAGAGACGATATAAACACCATTTTATTAATAGGTTCTGGACCTATTGTTATTGGACAAGCCTGTGAGTTTGACTACTCTGGAACACAAGCAGTTAAGACGCTTAAAGAGCTTGGTTATCGTGTAATTTTAATCAATTCAAATCCTGCAACCATCATGACTGACCCCGAGTTTGCAGACAGAACTTATATAGAACCCATTACACCAGAAATTATCGCTGAAATTATCAAAAAAGAAAAGGTTGATGCGATACTTCCTACTATGGGTGGTCAAACAGCTTTAAATGCTGCAATGACAATGCATGAAAGAGGAATGCTTGAGGGTATTGAATTCTTAGGGGCAACTCCTGAAGCTATACATAAGGGTGAAGACCGTTCAGCTTTTAATGAAGCTATGATAAAAATTGGTATGGATTTACCAAAAAGTGAAACTGCTACTAGTGTTGCAGAAGCGATAGAAGTTGCTCGTAATATTGGGTTTCCAGTAATTTCACGTGCATCATTTACTTTAGCTGGTGGTGGATCTGGCGTAGCATACAACATGGATGAGTTTGAAAAGTTAGCACAAGATGGAATATCAGCATCTCCAGTTGGTGAGATAGAGATAATGGAATCTATGCTAGGTTGGAAAGAATATGAAATGGAAGTTATCCGTGATAAGGCCGATAACTGTATTATAATATGTTCAATTGAAAATTTTGACCCAATGGGTGTACATACTGGTGATAGTATTACGGTAGCGCCCGCTCTTACTTTAACGGATAAAGAATATCAGCGTATGCGTGATGCATCATTTGACATTTTACGTGAGATTGGTGTAGATACAGGTGGTTCTAATGTCCAGTTTTCAATAAATCCAGTAGATGGTCGTATGATTGTTATTGAGATGAATCCTCGTGTTTCTCGTTCATCTGCTCTTGCTTCAAAAGCAACTGGTTATCCTATCGCTAAAGTAGCTACATTACTTGCTGTTGGTTATACTCTTGATGAAATTACAAATGACATTACAGGAACTCCTGCATCATTTGAACCTGTTATCGATTATGTTGTAACAAAGGTTCCTCGTTTTACATTTGAAAAATTTCCAGAAGCTGACTCTACTCTTTCAACGGGTATGAAGTCTGTTGGTGAAGCTATGGCAATTGGTAGAACCTTTAAAGAGTCTTTCCAAAAAGCGTTATGTTCACTTGAAGAGGGTTACTCAGGACTTGATTGTCAAGCGGGTGATATGGACTTTATTATCCATGAAATTCGTCGTCCTAATGCTAAACGTATGTTATATGTTGCCGAAGGTTTTCGTCGTGGTCTTAGTCATGAAGAGATTTTTGATATCTGTAAGATTGATCCATGGTTCCTTTTCCAAATGGAAGAGTTAGTGGCTTTTGAAAAAACGATTGATATTGACATCTTAAATGATGAACAACGTTTTAGAGAAGCAAAAACTTATGGCTTTTCTGATATGAAGATATCTCAACACATTAACCGTAACTCAAACATTACTCAAAGTGAAAATGATGTGTATGCGGCACGTAAACGTTTAGGTATTCACTTAGAGTACAACGAAGTAGATACATGTGCGGCTGAGTTTGAGGCTTTAACGCCTTACCTTTACTCAACAACAAATGTTACAAAACTACCAAACCTTACTAATCGTGTAAGCCCAGACAAGAAAAAAGTAATGATTCTTGGCGGTGGTCCAAATAGAATTGGTCAAGGTATTGAGTTTGATTACTGTTGTGTTCATGCAGCATTTGCACTTAAAGAGATGGGTATTGAGACTATTATGTATAACTGTAATCCTGAAACGGTTTCTACAGATTATGACACTTCTGATGTACTTTATTTTGAACCAATTGACTTTGAACATGTTCGTGAAGTTATTGAGTACGAACAGCCAGATGGGATTATTGTTCACTTTGGAGGTCAAACGCCACTTAAGTTAGCGAACCCTCTAACGGCAATTGGAGCTAAAATCTCTGGAACTCCAGCTAAGGTAATTGACCTTGCTGAAGACAGAGAAAAGTTCTCTAACTTTGTAATTGAACATGGTCTTAAACAACCTGCTAATGGTCTTGCTACGACTAAAGAAGAAGCGGTAACTATTGCAGAAAAATTAACATATCCTGTTCTTGTTCGTCCTTCATTTGTTCTTGGTGGACGTGCAATGCGTATCGTTTATAATTCAGATGAGTTAAGAAAATACATGGATGAAGCAGTTTCTGTTTCTAATGACGCGCCTGTTCTTGTAGATAAATTTTTAGATCAAGCGATTGAACTTGATGTTGACGCAATTTGTGATGGTACTGATGTTTACATTGGTTCAGTTATGCAACACATTGAAGAAGCAGGAATTCACTCTGGTGACTCAGCATGTTCTTTACCTCCTGTAAATCTTTCTGACAAGTTAATTGCAGAAGTTGAACAAGAGACAAAAGTAATTGCCTTAGGCTTAGGTGTTGTAGGTCTTATGAATATTCAGTTTGCAATTTATCAAGATGAGATTTACTTAATTGAAGTTAACCCTCGTGCTTCACGTACTGTTCCTTTTGTTTCAAAAGCAACAGGTATGCCACTTGCAAAAGTAGCAACACGTGTAATGATGGGTGAAAAACTTCGTGATGCACTTGACTTTTATGATAATTACAATGTTGTTATGCAAGGTGATGGTGTTCTGAAACCACGTCTTAAAGACCATATGGCACTTAAAGAAGCAGTTTTTCCATTTAACAAACTTTTTGGTGCTGACTTAGTTCTTAGCCCTGAGATGAAGTCAACTGGTGAGGTTATGGGTATCTCTAAAGACTTTGGAACTTCATTTGCAAAATCTCAGATGGCTGCGGGTAATATCATTCCAACGGAAGGAACATGTTTCCTTTCATTCATTGACATGGATAAAGTTCATGCGGCAGAGATTGCTAAAGGTTTAAGTGACAATGGGATTAAACTTGTTGCTACTAAAGGTACAGCAGACATTATTACAGCAGCAGGTATAGAATGTGACTCTGTTCTTAAAATTTCTGAAGGTCGTCCCAACATTGAAGACTTAATGACAAATGGTGATATCACTATGGCAATTAACACTTCAGATAATAAAACGGCTAAAGATGACGCGGTTAAAATTCGTCAGGTTGTTCTTAGACGTGGGATTCCATACTTCACGACACTTTCTGCGGCGCGCGCAACGATTGCAGCCTTAGATGCTATGAAGAATGAAGACTGGAATGCACCGGTTCCTCTTCAAGATTATCTTGGATAAGCAAAACATAACAAGAAAGACTTTAAATAACAAAGTCTTTCTTGTTCAAACTGACACTACTGTCGGTTTTCTTTCTCAAAATCATAATGCTCTTGCCTTACTTAAAGAGCGACTTGTCGAAAAACCTTTTGTAACTGTTACGGCAACTTTTAAAAGTTTAAAGAGCTTGTGTCGCGTACCAAACCAACATAAAAATTTAGTCAGACGGACGAAAAAAAGCACCTTTGTGTATTCTAATGACCGCGCGATTAGAGTGGTAAAAGATGAAAAGCATGCAGAGTTTGTCAAACCATTTTCATGGATGTACTCAACATCTGCAAATGCAAAAGGTGTGAGCTACAATAAAGAATTTGCTTTTAGTAAGTCTGATATAATAGTAGAAGATAATGAAGGTATTTTTGAAGGTGAAAGCTCTTCAATTTATAGACTTTATAGAAAAAAACTACAAAGGTTGAGATAATGGGCTCAAAGTTAGCAACAGCATTTATTGCTGGTACTTTTTTTACTTTTTTTCTAGACTTCTTTTTTATTTTAGGGCTATTTTTAAACTATATTGAAGCCCAAAATATTGATGTGTATTACAACATCTTATTTGCTGATCATCAAAACATTTTTATTTTTATGAGTGGTGTTATAGTTTTTGGTTACCTTTTTATCTTTTTTAAAAATACTAAAATAGCTACCCTTATTTTTGGGATTTGTTTTGCTCTGGTTAACCTTACTCAAATACCTTCTATTGGTAAAAGTATGGGTGTAAATCTGTTTCAGCAAGAGAATAAAATTATAAATGAAGGTAGTCATCAATACATTGGTCATATTGTTTATGAAGGTCGTAGTGTAATTTGGTTTTATGATGATGAGTTAAAAAATATAATTGAAATTAATCGGGAGAGTATACGTGGCAAAATTTGAAAGAATGGGCTCAGCAATAGCCTTAGGTAGTATGAGTGTGGTAGTTATGTCAGCACTTACAGGATGTTCAATGCAAGAACAAGAAGCAAAGAATCGTTTTTTAATCATTGAACAAGATGCTTACGGAAAGTACTCAGTTATTGAAGAAGTTCCCACAGATGGACCTTCACGTGCGATTATTCGTGAACGTGATGAAAATGGGCGTGTAACGGAACGTTTAATGTCTGAAGCTGAAATGAAAGGCTTAGCTGAACAAGAGTACCAAAAAGTTCAAAATGGTACGTCTGAAACAACCCAACAACACTCAGGTGGAATGGGTCTTGGTGGAACTATTTTAGCAGTTGCAGCAGGTTCTCTTATGGGAAATATGATTGCAAATCAGTTAATGGGAAATAAAAACTTTTCTCAAAATGCAAACAGAGCCAATAAATCAGCTTACCATGCCAACAAAAAAGCAGGAAGAACGTCTTCAAAGAAAAAGAGTTTCTTCTCTAAAAAGTCAAGTTCATCGGGCAGAACTTCAGGTTGGGGTGGATGATTACTCCCCTACGGGTAAAAGCCATTGATAATGAGACTCTTGAAGAGATAGGTTTCTCTTGGCATACGGACAGTGATGGCACTTCTTATGTTGCTGATGAACTTGTTCAGATTACTTCAGCTGAGGCAGAAGCGTATTACACAGCGACGAATGAGCTTTATGATATGTATGCTGAAGCAGCTGAGCATGTCATTGAAAATGACCTCTTTTTTGAATTGGGCATTCCTTTTAATCTTGTAGAAACCATTAAAAAGTCTTGGGAAAATGATGTGCATTGGCATCTTTATGGGCGTTTTGATTTAGCCGGTGGTATTGATGGTCAGCCCATTAAACTTATTGAGTTTAATGCAGACACACCTACGGGGCTTTTTGAAACGGCTATTGTTCAGTGGGCAATTTTAAAAGTTAATGAGATGGATGAAGAAAAACAGTTCAATACGGTTTATGAGTCTATTTCTGAAAACTTCAAACGTCTACTTACTCTTTTTGATGACACTTCTGGTTTTGAAGAACGTTATGAGGGTTGGCGGATTCTTTTTTCATCCATTGAAGGTGATGATGAGGAAGAAGTTACGACTAAACTACTGCAAAGAATGGCAGACGATGCTGGTTTTATTACCGGTTTTGAGTTCTTACAAAATGTTCAGTTTGATGATGATGCCATCAGTGATGCAAAAAATCAAGATTATGAGTACTGGTTTAAACTTTTTCCATGGGAAGATATCTCTATTGAAGAAGGTGAATTAGCCCTTACTTTACAAAAAATTATGGAGTCTCAATCGGCAATTATTTTAAACCCTGCCTATACTCTTTTATTTCAATCTAAAGCCATGTTAAAGATTTTATGGGAACTTTTCCCTGACTCTCCTTATCTGCTTGAAACAGCTTATGAACCTTTAGAAGGCAAGGCTTATGTAGAAAAGAAAGTCTTTGGTCGTGAAGGTGCAAACACGAAGTTTGTTGAAGCCGATGGTTCTATTTCTGCGCAGATTGATGGTGAGTATGAACATTATAAGTCAGTGTTTCAAGAAGCGGTAGAGTTTCCACGTGACGCTGAAGGTAATTACTATCAAGCAGGTGTGTTCTTTGCTTATGAAGCTTGTGGCTTAGGTTTTAGACGTGGTGGCAAGATTTTAGACAACATGAGTAAGTTTGTAGGGCATGTCATACAATAATTCAACCCAAGTGGGTTGAAATTATTAGTCATTAGCGAATAAGTTGATGTCTTTTGGGTATTCGTAATAAATTTCAATGTCAGAACCTTCTGCGGGAAGTGTTCCAAAAAATGCAATTGAGTTCGTTCCTTCAATGTACATATACCCTTGTTTGATACTAGGTTCTGAAATAGTACCATCGACGGTTACTTTTATACTATTTGGTTTTGTATAGTTTTGACTTAGTTTATAGGCACCAGCAGCCTGAAAAACAATATTTTGCATTACTGCACTAAAGTTAGGTGTTGCACCTCCATTATGGATATTTCCAACAAGCCCTCCTGTGGCAATTGCTAAATCATCATACTGACCTGTTTTCTCTTGGTTGTCACCACCCAAACCTATATCTATAATTGCATTAACTAGAATTCCATCTCGTGTAAATAAATTACTATTAGCATTAAATGATACTTTTGCTCGTGATTCATATTGGCTGACTTCATCACTTAGTATAATAACACTTAGTTGCGTGTTGTCACGTGGCATTTTATGTGGAGCAGTATTTAATAGCCCATCAAAGCTATCTCCATTAGCAACTTTTTTTAATGCTTGTTCTGCATTGTAGATACCTGTTTCTGTAATGCTTCCACTTGTATTAATATCATTAATTTCATATTTAAATGTAGTAATATCATTGTCAATTACTCCAGCTCTTATAACAGACCTGTCCCAACAGTTGGCAATACAAGGTGCCCCATCAGCTCCATCACTAGTTGTAATAATAGCAATGTGATGGTCCATACCAGCAAGGGTGAGAGCTGCATCAAAATCATCAGCAGCAGCGGCAATAGCGGCTTGTTGATCTCCCATTGACCCTGAATCATCAACTACAAATAAGAAATCTGCTTGGTTAGATGTTCCTGCTTTACCAAGAAAATTCTCTGTTGTAGATACTAGTCGTTCACTTGATCCAGTATAGTTTGTTCCGCTTGAAAGCGCTGTCATTAATGAAAAGTTTTCTTGAAAAATTGCTGGAGTACTAGGTGAAATAGAAACTGTATAGTATTTATTTCCATTAAATGAAGTTACTGTCATAAACATTCTGAATGACGTTGCAGTAACACCACTACCGGAAGGAAGGGCAGCTGTTGTTGCTCCTAATATGTTTAAAATTTTATTTGCAATATCAACAGTTGTTGTACTGGCTGTATCAAAACTATAATCACCCACTGTAAATTCTGAGTATTTTGTAAATACTTGTTCGTTAATTGTAGAAAGAGTAGTGATTTCTGGCATAGCTGTAATGAGAGCAATACTTGCACGTAACTCACCTGTTGTAACATAACCAGATGCTGCAGGTGCTAAAGGTCTAGAAGTGTTTTTTTGTACTGCAAATCCAGCAACAGACTCTGCTCCACCGGCTGTAGTCGCTTTCATTACTAATCCACCTACTTCAGCGATATCTTGAAAAGTAGTTGCTTCATTAATAATGTAATTGACACCACCCGTAACACCCTTTGTACTGTCAGTTGGTTTGTCATCTGTAGGGTCACTTCCACACCCTACCATAAAACTAGCCAGCGCTAAACTGAATACAAATAAAGCAATTTTTTTAATATACATTTAATACTCCTTAAAATTTTATATTGATGCCACCGTAGGCAATTTGAAATCTATCTAGGTCAGTTCCTTCTTTTGAAAAATTACTTAAAGAATATCTGTACCCTGTTTCAAGACTCACAATTGAGCCAAATCTTGCCATTAAACCGATTTGAGCTCCATATAACATAGCATATTCATCAACTTGACCAAAACTTGCATCTACATTAATATTAATAGCTCCAGCATGACCACCTACAAATAGAGATAAGTCGGCAATACCAAGATTTAAAGGAGGTGTAAATGCTTCTGCATTGAGTGTTAGTGTTTGATACTCACCATCTCTAGTATTTGAACCTTCATAAGCATCTATATATTGGTATGCAAGGTAAACCCTAGTCTTTACATTATCAATACCAACTTTAGCACCGTAGGTTTTAATCTCTTTGTTCTGGTATTCTCCGTTTGGCCCATCAAAATCTGCCCAACTTGCACCTGCTTCTCCTCCTACAAATATCTTATAGTCAGATGCATTTACATTAGCTCCTAATGCAAATGTAATAAACACTATGTATAGTATTCTTTTCATTATCCCAATCCTTATTTTAAATAGTCTTACATATTATCATGTAATAAATTAAACTAATATATATTAACTTTAAATAATGTAAGTAAAAACTAACTTTATTTATAAGGAAACATAATTATAAGGGAGAGAAGGTTAACTTAAGTTAGACGTGGTGGCAAGATTTTAGACAACATGAGTAAGTTTGTAGGGCATGTAATACAATAGGTGCAAACCTATTGTACTTATGCTGAAGTTTGTAGCATCTGTTTATAGCTCTGCTCAACGGCTTTTATTTTTTCTCTGTCGGGTACTTTTCTAGAAGCGATATAACCGATGATTTCTCCTGAGTCATCTAGTTTAGGGACGATGTTTACAATTACCCAGTAATACTTTCCATCTTTACGAAGGTTTTTTACATAACCCTCCCAAATGGTACCACTTTTTACTGTTCTCCACATCTGCTCAAAAGCAGCTTGAGGCATGTCAGGGTGACGTAAGATATTATGGGGTTGACCAATAATTTCATCCTTAGTATAACCTGTCATCTCAAAAAACTTACGATTACCGTAGGTGATAATACCCTTAGTATTTGTTTCAGAGATAAGGCTTCTTCCATCAAACTTTACTTCTTCATTAATAGGTTCTGGTCGTTTCATCTTAATACTCCTTATTTAAATAGTATATTGTCATATAGTGTGAAATAAATGTTTTAATGAATTATGTCATAATATTGTCAAAATAATATCAAAGAAAGATAAATATAAGCTAAAGCTATAGTTTAAAAGTGTTGTAAAATATTAACTGTTAACATAAAAATGTGATATTTCTTTACTGTAGTTCGTAAAATAGGGATTTGAAAGACTTGTAACTAAGTTGTAATATAAGAAGTTTTTAATTATGCAGAAGCAATTCTTTCTGCTTCACACATATCTTTATAGGTTTTTGTAACCGAAGCGATATTTTCTCGTTTAGGCACTTTACGTGAAGCAATGTATCGTGTAATATTTCCTTGGTCGTCAAAAGAAGGTACGATGTTTACAATAACCCAATAATACTTCCCGTCCTTACGAAGATTTTTGACATAACCTTCCCAAATGGTTCCGCTTTTAATTGTTTTCCACATCTGCTCAAAAGCTTGTGCAGGCATATCCGGATGACGTAACATATTATGGGGTTGTCCTACGGCTTCTTCTCTTGAATAGCCTGTCATTTCAACAAATTTTCTGTTGACATAGATGATGATTCCATTGGTGTCAGTTTCAGAAATAAGGCTTCTTCCATCAAATAAAACCTCTTCGTCAATCGGTATTGGACGTACCATAATAAATCCTTATAGCTATAATATTTATTTATATTTAATAACTGACCTTAGACACTAAGCATAGTGTGAATGGTTTTCTTTGCATTTGAGTACAAGGAAGTCTTTTGAAGTGTAGCCGAAGCTACGCTGATGAAGACTAACGAAGTGATCAGGTGCAAAGAAAGCCACCCTACGGGTAAAAAGAGAAGATACCCACTGACTTTGTTAGATATCTTCCACCGTAGCTACGGCTACGCTAAAAGACATCTGCCTCGCATTGAATATCTTCTCTTTTTATTCACGCTATGCTTAGTGTCTAAGGTCAGTTAACAATGTTAGCGTGAGTAAAATTAAAACTTGTATAAGTAAAAATTTTAATTCCTGAGTTTTAAAAAGAGTGCTTTTAATTTATGTAGCTATAATACGCGTAATATAGAATAGGCTTATGTACGAAGTCTAATAATAGGCGGTTTATGTTAGTAGATGATGTTAATGCTATCTTAAGTGATAAAAAACTTCTTTTAACCGAGATTTATTTCAAACTTCAAGAACATTTTGAGTCTAAGTATGGCTCAAATACTGTGGTGTTTATGGAGATTGGAACCTTTGTTGAAGTGTATGAAGTCAACAATGATGATATGCAACTTGGTAAAGCCAAAGAAATGGCGGAACTTTTAAATATTCAGCTGACGAAGAAAAATAAGACCATCATTGAAAACTCTACAAAAAACCCTCTGCTTGCAGGTGTGCCTACTATCTCTTTTGAGCGTTACTTAAACCGTTTAATCCAAGAGCAAAAATACACTATTATTTACATTAAACAGCGTGGTGAACCTCCTAAGGTTTCACGTTATGTTTCTCAAATCATCTCTCCGGGTACAAACTTTGATTATAGTATTGGGAGTGAAGATAACTACATTGTTTCACTTCTGATTGATAAACACAGAGATATTTACTCAGTAGGTTATTCGGCTATTGATGTTACAACGGGTAAGACTTTTTTATACGAAGCTCATGGAACGAGCGAAGATCAAAACTTTGCCTTAGATGAGATTTTTAATCTACTTCATGTATACAAAACCTCTGAGGTTGTTTTAACCTTCTTAGATGGCGTGGATGACCAGAAGCATATTATTCGTTATTTAGAAATTGATGAGCATTATACTTACTCTGTAAATACACAAAGACCTCGAATAGATTACCAAAATGAGCTTTTTAAACGGGTGTATCAGATTCAATCTTTACTTTCGCCAATTGAGCATTTAGACCTTGAGAGAACTCCTATGATTTCGGAGACTTTAGCGGTCTTAGTGCACTTCGTAATTGAGCATGACTTTCACATCATTCAAAAACTCTCACGACCACACCTTATTGATAATCGACGTTACCTTTACCTTGGAAATTCTGCCTTTGAACAACTGGGTGTTATCTCTAAAGACAGAGATGAGATGACCTTGCTTCGTCTGATTGACAAGTCAGTTACGGCTATTGGGAAACGTCTTTTAAAAGAGCGATTGCTTAATCCTATAATGGAAGAAGAAGAGTTAACACGACGTTATAACCTTGCGGAAAAGGTTTCGTCTCATGGAAAACTTTTAGAAGAAAACTTACGAAACATTTATGACTTAGAACGTCTGTCTCGTCGGACAAACTTGGG
>Ga0256826_1000765_pt1 | contig 19886 bp, 15 predicted proteins | sample CV79metaG_FD_185975 | JGI IMG/M metagenome (GOLD analysis project Ga0256826, IMG submission 185975) | Hydrothermal vent microbial communities from East Pacific Rise, Pacific Ocean - CV79 | ecosystem: Environmental > Aquatic > Marine > Hydrothermal vents | place: Pacific Ocean: East Pacific Rise...
CTCAAACTGGTAATAAACTTCGTGAAATGATGCCATGGATTTCAGCAAATAAAATTGTAGACCTCGATAAAAACTAGTATTTTTGTTTATTATTGTACCCCACTTTCGCTTTTACCCTCAAGGGGCAGCTAGAGCGACGGGGTGGGTATCGGCATTTAGTGCCAGACATCTTCGAATGATTTACTCAGTCACTTACTCATATAAGCTTCTTCCTAAAAACATCCAAATCTGACATCCATAAATCAAAAACTCTTAGTTTTTATAAATAAACTTCTATAAAATTATATTAATTTTTGAACTCTTATTAGGCTTGATAACAGAATCGCACTCTTATCTACATTTGAACTTTTCATTTTTAACTCACTTTCTAAAAGTAGCTCATGAAGTTTTGAGTATTGGTATGGTTTGAACTTTAAAGATAGAGCAGCTTTTTCATCGACTACAAACTTTGGTGCAGGGTAACCTAGTATCTCTATGGCATTTGGAGCACCGTTAACACGGATATAGATATTAAACATATAGAGTTGTGTTAAATAGGAAGTAAGAGCTGTAAGGACTCTTATTTCATCCTCTCCATGCTCTAAGATATTTTGTAAATCATCTGTAAAACTTTTTTTATGTAACACTTTTTTAATAAAATCATCTATATTTATTTCACTTAGTCCATAAACTAAACTCTCAACATCTTTTGTAGTTATTTCTCTATCATAAACACGGAACTTATCTATCTCATTTGAAGCTAAGGCTACATCGCCATTATGAATAGTTAAGAGATGTGATATTGTGTATTTATCTATGTTGACATTTTTCTCTTTAGCTATGGAGGCTATAATATTTTGTGCTTCAAAATCTTTAGGATGAAAAAACCTTACAACCATGGTACTTTTTTTTGCAAATGCCTTTGCATAAGCTTTTTGATCAGGACCATAGTATGCATATACAAAAATATTATCAGGATTTTTTTCACACAAATCTACAAGAGTATCTAACTCTTTTTTAGGTACTTTTTTCGTACTTTTAATAAGAAGAATATTTCTATCTCCAAAGAGTGAGCCTTGAGAGAGATGTGCCTTTGCGGAGTTAAAGTTGTACTCATCGTGATAAAAAGTGATGATAGAAGCCTCTTCTATATTTGTAAGCATCTTAGAATACATATCGATAAGAAAACTACTCTCGCCAAAGAAAATAAAGTTATTTGATACAGAGTGGTTCTGTATATGTCTATCTAACTCGTTTTTATACATCAACTTTACCTACAACTGCGGCAAATATTTTAGCCTTAGCAATATCTACCTTATCTATTCTTACCATTACATTTTCAAAAAGTACTACATTCTCACTAGAAGTTATAAGAAGTCTTGCACCTTTTATTGTGTCGTTTAAATCAGCTTTAACTTCAGGATCGGTCCCACTTATACGAGCTTGAAACTCTTTACCTATATTAGCCTCTGCCCAACGAGCAAATTTTCTTGCCATAAAATCTTGTTCAATTTGACTCGCTTCTCTCTCTTTTTCACTTATAGTCATACTAAGAGACTCTATATTTCTTAAAACATAAGATCCCTCCTCTGTATCATCCGCGTTTATAGCCTTTAATAGACGGTGTACAATAAGGTCAGAATATCTACGAATAGGAGAGGTAAAATGAGTGTATGCCTCAAACCCTAAACCAAAGTGTCCAGAGTTTAGAGGTGCATATCGTGCCTGCATCTGTGAACGGATGATGAGTGTATCAACCTCTGCCTCTAAGTCCATATCTCGAGCTTGTTTTTGAATCTCTGTAATAGTCTCTTTTGTGGTCTCTTTAATATCTATACTCATACCAATTCCTGCTAATTCTTGGTAGAGTTTTTGGATTTTGGCTTGACTTGGTTGCTCATGAATTCTAAAAATACCGCGTTCAAATTTAGAAGCTGCTGCCTTATTTGCCAAGAGCATACAATCTTCTATAAGAGCATGAGAGGGCGTCTCATCTGCTACAGTAGTCTCTTTTAAATTGGACTCTTCATCTATTTTCATCTCTAACTCATCTGAGCGGAAGTCATAACCGATGATAAGACGTTTTGCTTTTAGTGCATCTGTTACAACTCTTAGTTTAGTAAGGTCTTCAAAAATTTGCTCTTCTTGAGTATTTTTTGCTTTTAAATCACCTTCAAAAAATGCATCTATCTCTTCATAGTTAAATCTTCTTTGAGAGTGAATAATCGCTTCATAGACTTTTGAGTCTGTAACTTCTAAAGATTTTAAATCTAACTTCATTTCAAAAACATAGGCAAGTCTATCAACATTAGGTTGAAGTGAACAGAGAGTCTCACTGAGTTGACGAGGCAACATAGGGATAGAACGATGAGGAAGGTAGATGGAAAAACTTCTGTATATTGCCTCGTTATCTAATGCTCCAAAAGGCTTAATATATTCACTCACATCAGCAATAGCTACATAGAGAGTTGTGTTTTCATTGTCCCAATAAATCGCATCATCATAATCTTTTGCTGTAACGGGGTCAATAGTACAAAAGGCAAAGTTTCTTAGATCTTTTCTTGCAGGATATTTAGAAGCTTTAACAGCTTTAAAAGATTTTGCAATCTCTAAAACTTCTGGTTCAAACTCATCATGTTTATTAAACTGTGCAAGAACTATTTTTTCATCAACTTTTGGGTCTTTTATATTCCCAAGTTTTTCCATTATGATGTTCTCTTTATTGTCTATTTTAAAAACATCACCTATTTTGTAACTATCTAACTCTTGAGGTGTGAGTTCTGCTCCAATTGGAAAGTCTGTTCTAATGTCAACTAAAGATTTATGAGACTCTTTTGAGATGATATAGGCTACAGAGTAGCTCTGGGCCCGTCCAACTATCTCAGCTATTTTAGCACTAGGAGTACCGCGTTTACCTAGGAGTCTTTGAGCAATAATGAGATCACCCTCTTTGGCTGTGAGTAAATCACCATCTCCAATAAATAAATCTCGTACATTTTCACCTATTACATTTACATAAGCGGTGGAATTTTGGACTAAACCTAGAGTACCAGCACGATATTTAGAGTTGAATTTATAAAGAGTCTCTTTTTTTATGATATATTTTTTTGCAAGAAAGTTGTTGACATGAACGAGTTCATCATCTGTGATGTCTTGCTCACTCAAACCATGAGTGAGCCTAATAAGTAGAGATTTCAATGATATTTAAAGAGCGTTTTCTACGGCTGTTTCAAAGCCTTCCATATCAAGAGAGTATTTGGATATCAACTCTTTTGCTGCAACGATACTCTCTTCTGTGACAACACCATTTATAGGAACTGCAACACGAACTACATGAAGTATTTGAGCAGGTCTTTGATCTTCTTCTGCAGCTTTTTCAGGATTTTGACAGTTTCTAATCACATCTACAAGACCCTCTTCAAACTTCCACTGAGAAAAGATAGTAGCACTAACTTCTGGTGTGTCTACACCAACAATTTCTCTTTCAGCTGCTTCGACATCACCAAGATTAGCAAGAGCATCACGAAACTCTTCTTGTTTACCATCGGTCATAACTTGCTGGGCAATTAAAACCTTACCAATCTCTACAAGAAACGCAGCAGGTGAAAGAACACCCATCAGTCTGTTCTCTTTTCTTAGACACCATGCTGTTATAAGTCCATGTTGCTTTTTTGAGAGTGCAGAGAACATATCATTACTGATTCCATAAGGTGAGAGATCAAGTGAGAAGCTCTTTTTTACAATACTCGCAAGTGCAAAACCACGAACAGTACCCATACCAAAAAGACCAACAGCTTGTGAAATTGCATTAATTTCACGAGAGAAACCATATAGAGGTGAGTTAGCAGCTTTTAAAATATCAGCAGTTAATAGTGGGTCTTTTTCTAATATCTTAACCATATCGTTAAAACTACTATCTGGATCTTGGTAAACAGCTTCTATCTGCATAGCAGACTCTGGAAGTGGTGGAAGTTGTTTTATCTTTTTGAGTATATCTTCAGTCATAATTCTCTCTCTTTATTGGTATAATTTACTTATTGGCACTATTATAGTCAATAGAAATATAATTAATTCTGAATATTTACAAAAAACTGATATTATTTTTAAATAAATTAAATGACAAGGTTGAAAATGCAAAGAGATGCAATGTTAACACAGCTGGGTTATGCACCAAATGAGGCTCTTATGAGTCAACTAGAAAGAATTGAAAGAAATACGGCAGGGTATGAAAAAATTCAAAAACATATTATGGATTTACATGATCACCTCAAAGTTGATGGCTCATTTGTAGCACTTTCAAACTCGGAAGATTTATTTAAGATTAAAATTGAAGCTTCAAGCCCCGAACTTACACAAGAAGCACATGCGAAAGTAAAACGTTTTAGTGATAAATTTAAAGTTGCAGTAAAAAAACTAGATAATAAAGAGACATACTATATCTCTGGTTTTCATAGCTAAAACTATTTTGATAGAACCAATGAGCATTGAAGGTTACGATCTTTTAGTAGAAGAGTTTAAATTCCTATTAGAGATTGAAAAACCAAAGGTTGCTCATGAAAAACTCGTAGCAGCAGCTCAAGGTGATAGAAGTGAAAATGCAGACTATCATGCGGCAAAAGAGAAACTTCGTTTTATAGATAAAAGGCTTTTTTATCTCAACAAAATGATTCAAAACTCAAAAATCATCGACCCCTCTCTCCATGCTCACAAAAAAGTTAGTTTTGGGAGTAGTGTACATGTCGTAAACCTTGAGACAGATGAAGAAGAGGTGTATACAATTACCGGTGTACTAGAGAGTGAACCTGAGAATGGACTCATCTCTATACACTCTCCTCTAGCATGTGCAATGCTTGGTAAAGAGATAGATGATGAGTTTAAAGTTAAATTGCCAAATACTATTAAAGAGTATGAAATTGAGAAGATAGTATATAAAAATATATTTTCATTAAAGAAAAATATTCGAACAAAAAAAGAGTTTGCTTTCCATTAAAATTACTCTAACCACATTTTAGATATAATCCATTTTTAAAAACCAATTTTTAGGATTCCATAGTGAGCCAACAATTAGCAGATATCGATACACAATTAGAGAATCATAAACTTTCACAAGAAGATTATGCACATATTAAAGAGATTTTAAAACGTGAGCCGAACTTAGTCGAGCTTGGAGTTTTCTCCGCAATGTGGTCTGAGCACTGCTCTTACAAGTCATCAAAAGTACACCTGAAAGGTTTTCCTACTAAGGCTCCTTGGGTTATTCAAGGTCCTGGTGAAAATGCTGGTGTTATTGACATCGGTGATGGTTATGCTGCTGTATTTAAGATGGAATCACACAATCACCCATCATTTATAGAACCGTATCAAGGTGCGGCTACTGGTGTTGGTGGAATTATGCGTGATGTATTTACTATGGGCGCTCGTCCTGTAGCTTCACTTAATGCACTTCGTTTTGGTAATGTTTTAAATGATGACAAAACTGCTGCACATCAGCGCTACCTAGTTCGTGGTGTAACTGAGGGTATCGGTGGTTATGGTAACTGTATGGGTGTTCCCACTATTGGTGGAGAGGTGAGTTTTGATGAGTGTTACAATGGTAACATTCTTGTAAATGCTTTTAACCTGGGTATCGCAAAATCTGATGAGATTTTTCTTGGTGTTGCTGAGGGTATTGGAAATCCTGTAATGTATGTTGGTGCAAAAACAGGTCGTGATGGTCTTGGTGGTGCTGTAATGAGTTCTGACTCGTTTACAGAAGAGTCAAAATCACTTCGTCCTACTGTTCAAGTTGGTGATCCATTTACTGAAAAACTTCTTTTAGAAGCTTGTATGGAACTTTTCAAAACAGATCATGTTGTTGGTATTCAAGATATGGGTGCTGCTGGTCTTACGTCTTCATCTTTTGAGATGGCTGGACGTTCAGGCTCAGGTATGATAATGCACCTAGATAAAATTCCTGCTCGTGAAGAGAACATGACTCCTTATGACTTTATGCTTTCAGAGAGCCAAGAGCGTATGCTTTTGTGTGCTAAAAAAGGTTCAGAGCAAGCCATTATAGATATTTTTGAAAAATGGGACCTTGATGCTGCTGTTGTTGGTGAAGTAACTGCTACTGGAAATATGGAACTATTCTGGCACGGTGAGAAGTGTGCTGAGGTTCCAGTTGATCCAGTAAGTGAAGAGGCTCCAGAGCTTAACCGTCCTATGAGTAAACCTGCATACCTTGCAGACTTAGCATCTGTAACTATTGATGATTTTGATAAAGTTTCAAACCAAGATGCATTCCAAACACTTACAAAATCTATGGAAGTTGTAGATAAATCATGGATCTATACTCAGTATGACTCAATGGTTCAAACTAACACTATCAAAAATGGTGGAATGCTTGACGCTTCTGTAATCCGCGTAAAAGAGAATGGGAAAGCTCTTGCAATGAGTGCTGATTGTAATGTTCGTTACTGCTACATTGACCCTAAGGGTGGTGGAGCTGCGGCTACTGTTGAAGCTGGACGTAATGTTGCTATGAGTGGTGCTCGTCCACTAGCGATTACAGATTGTCTCAACTTTGGTAACCCTGAAAACCCTGAAGTTATGTGGCAATTTGGTGCAGCTTGTGAGGGTATAAAAGAGGCTTGTGCTGAGCTTACTACTCCAGTTATCGGTGGAAATGTTTCACTTTACAACGAAACAAATGGTGTAAGTGTTTTCCCAACACCATCTATTGCAACGGTTGGTGTAAATGATGACCAAAATAATGTTTTAATGTCTTCATTTCAAGCAGAGGGTAATGTTATCTATCTCGTTGGTGAGTCAAAATCTGAGTTTGGTGGATCTCTTTATATGAAAGAGATCTGTGGAACTGTTGCCGGGACTATGCCAGTAATTGACTACAAAAAAGAGTTAGCTCTTTGGGACTTAGTAATAGAAGACAATAAAAAACATCTACTAGAGTGTGCTAAAGATGCATCATCTGGTGGTGTTGCTATTGCACTTGCTAAAATGGTTGCAACTTCTGGTTTAGGCTGTGATATAACTATGAGTGTTGAGGATGAGAGAGATGTTTTTGCTGAGTCTCAATCTCGTGCTATTATTGAAGTTAAACCTGAAAACTGTGCCGCATTTGAAGCATCTTTAAATGGTCTTACATGTGAGAAAATCGGAACTGTTGGTGGTAATGCTATCAAAGTAAATGATATTTCTATGAGTATGGAAGAGTTAAAAGATAACTACTTCAATACATTTAAACGTGTTATTGAGAGAGATATCTAGTCTCTCTTTAGATAGAAGTTTAGAGTGATAGCAGTTCTGTCATTCTGGACCTGATCCAGAATCTAATTGTAAATTAAGGAGAAACTTTAGTTTAAGTAATCTAATAACTCCTCATCAAGCATCTTTTTACTACCTGTTACCTCACTAATACTCTTAAAATTAAATCCAAATCTATCATAACATATAACACTCTCATTCTTATCAGCTAAAAGTCCATCTACTGCATTTACTATAAACTTGTATGCCATGAGTCTATCTTTCACTGTTGGATTACCACCGCGTTGGATATGCCCTAAAATTGAGACTCGTGACTCAATCCCGATGCTACTCTCAAACCAATCTGCAATCTCTTGGGAGTCTTGTTTTATGCCCTCAGATACTATAGCTATAAAGTATCTACGACCATTTGCTATCTCTTTTTTAAACTCAACTTCATACTCTTTTAAATCATACTCAATCTCAGGAATAAGACAGAGTTCACTACCAGATGTAAGATGTGTTATAAGTGCTAAGTAACCACAATCTCTTCCCATAGTCTCAATTACAAAGGCTCTCTTAAATGATGAGGCAGTATCTCGAATTGCATCGATGGAGGTTTTAATGATATTGAGAGCTGTATCAACTCCTAAGCAGTAGTCAGTGCCATGTATATCGTTGTCAATAGTTGATGGAATACCACAAAATTTTATGCCATGCTCTTTATAAAAAATATCCATTCCTCTAAAAGAACCATCTCCACCCAAAACTATAAGCATATCTATATTTAATTTTTCTAGGTTCTCTTTAGCAATTTGGCGGAACTTTTTTTGCATAAATCGAGTACTTCTAGCACTTCCTATCTTTGTACCACCACGGGTTATAATCCCCGAGACATCACAATAAGATGCTTCTTTGATATGGTTGTCAATAAGCCCCTCAAAACCATCATAAATAAAGTAGGGTTTTAAGCTCTTTTGTAAGGAGTACTCAACAAACTGTTTTAGAGCGGGGTTCATTCCTGAGACATCACCACCTGAACAGAGAATCGCTATATTTTTAGACATTATTTACATCTTTAGGAATAGTAATAGTAAACTTTGCACCATCCCCCTCATTTTCAACTTCAAAGGTTCCTTTAAAGTGGTTAGTAATAATTCTTTTACTCATGTAGAGACCTATTCCTGTACCTAGACTCTCATGTTTTGTGGTAAAGTAGGGATCAAATATTTTTGGTAAAATATTTTCTGGGATACCGCCAGCATTATCATGAATAATAATAGTTGTAGTCTCTAGATTATTTATGATAGTTGCTTTAACTTGTGGGTCTTTTATCTCTTTTTCGACAATAATATCTCTTGCATTGTTGAGTATATTTATTAGTACCTGTTGCAGCTCTCTATCATAACCTATAACCTCTCCTGAAGCTTCACCACTCTCAATAACATCAAAATGAATGCTATTACTTGAGTAACTGTTCTCAACAATAGTAAAGGCATTTTGTAGAGTATAGAGTACAATAAAATTTGATTTTTGCTTCTCATCACTAGAGATTTCTCTAAAATCATCTATGGTTTGACTGAGGTAAGCAGTATACTCTTTTACCTTACTTGATGTTTTAAGAACTTGTTCGGAGGGAACTTCACTGAGCTCTTCAAGCTCTATATCAAACTCTAAGTCATTAAGTACATTATTTATAGCCCCTATAGGTTGACGCCATTGATGTGCTATATTTGCCATCATATCACCCATCGCAGAGACTCTATTTTGAGACTCTATAATCTTTGCTTGTCTCTCTTGCTCTGTTATATCTCTATGAAAACCTGTGATTCTAATAGGATTTTTTTCCTTGTCAAAAAAGATATTACCAACATCTTCGATAATTATTTTCTCAGAGGAGAGAGCAAGAAGAGGGTACTGTACTCTAAAGTGTACATACTCTATATCTTGAGGGAAGACTTCTATAGCATCATGCATGGCAGTATGATGATTAAACCTACTCTCATCAGGAATTAAAGAGAGATAGTCAAGATATGTGATATCTGTATCCTCATCAAAGCCAAGTCTTTTTCTCCAACCACTGCTTAAAAAGAATTTTTTATTAACTATATCAAAATCCCAAAAACCATCTCTTGAGGAGTTGATAACAAACTCAAATCTACTTATTTGCTCTTTAAGTTCTATATTTGCTGTTTCAATAGTGTGTTTGAGGTTTTCCTCTTGAAGCATTTTTTCTGTTATATCAAACATAATGGCTTTATAGCCAGTTTTTTTAGAGTTTACAAAGATTGGTGATATATGTGAGTCAACCCAAAAAGTTGTACCATCTTTTTTTTTATTTTTTAAAATACTGACAAAAGTTTGATCTGATTGTAGGGTATTCCATAACTCTTTATAGAGACTGTCATCTGTATCATCACTACGAATTTTACTATGTGTAGAACCAAGAAGCTCCTCTTCTGTATAACCACATGTTAGCTCATAGTTTGAGTTAATATAGGTAATTATCCCGTTTAAATCTGTTTCACTTACAATAACATTTCGATCAAAAATATTTTTGTCTTCTCTTAGCTGATTTTGGGACTGTAGTAGAATTTTTTTAACATTCTCATCATCTTTATGGTGTAAAAAGATGATAAAGGCAAGTAGAAGTTGCAAGAGGATGGAGAGAGAGTTATCTGTAAATATAAGGGAGTTAGTAATTAAAAAAATTATAGCAACAATATGTGTCGCCTTGATACGCTCAATAGGGTTGAACAACAAATCTTTTATGCACATGAGTAACTCCTTAGAAAAATTCTATCTCATTATCTTCAGCTTCTTTTCCCTCAAGATAGTTGATTATAAGTTGAATATCATTATCGAGTGATGCATTATAAAAACGAGGGTCTTTTGCCTCTTTTTCCCAAGTCTCTTTACGAAATGATTCAAAAGTTAACTGGAGAGACTCAAAGTAGATACCAGTCTGTTCAACATTTTCAAGAAATTTTTGATCGAGAGTTGTAATAGTATCAGCAAAGTTAGTGAGTGTATGAGAGATTTTATAAAACTCACTATAGGAGTTTAAGACAGAAGCATATTTTTTATAAAGATCGGAGAGTTTATGAATATAAGAGATATTTAGAGATTCATTTTGAAACATAAGCAAGATATTTGTATCTAAATCTTCAGCCAACTCTTTAAGCTCATCTTTGTCATCTTGTAGAAGTGTACTATAGTACGATACATTTTGAGCAGGGGAGTCTTCCTCTTTGACAAAGGCTCCTTTAACAGTTTTTTTATACACTTTATTTGTCTGAGAGACTAACTGTTTTAGTTTAAACTCTAAGAGTTTGTTTTTTCGAAGGATTTCATCATTCTCTTGTTCTAAGCTTGAAGCATACTCTTTAACCATCTTCTTATCATTTAAAATGGAGCAGTTTTTATAAAGAATCTTGATAAGAGCATCTTTCTCCGCAGGTTTGTTTATAAAGTTATTAACTTCCAAGTTTATAAGTGTTTTAAGAAGTCTTGACTCATCATGTGCAGAGAGAACAATGATTGTAGGATTTGACTCTATCTTATTAATTGCAGTAATAAGCTCTATTCCACTCATAATAGGCATATTTATATCTGTTAAAATAAGGTCGATACTCTCTTTTTTATAAATTTCTATAGCTTCTTGACCATTTTTTGCGGTATATACATTTTTGAATAACTTCTCTAACATACTTTGCATTGAATCACGTAGTATCGCTTCATCTTCGGCATAGAGTATATTTAATGTTGAAGACAACTCTTTTAACTCTTTGAGACTAATCATAAAAACCCCATTTTTTTGGTATAAAAAGCATTGTATCTAATAAAAAATAAATTTAATCATAATGTAAATTTTGCTAGAATGGCGATATTATTTTATAGAGCAAGGTTTTTGAATGAAAAGAGCATTAGTAAGTGTGAGTGATAAGGCAGGAGTAGTTGAGTTTTGTACTTCTTTAGTAAAAAATGGTTATGAAATTATTTCAACTGGTGGAACTTATAAGAAACTAGTTGAGGCTGGTATAAAAGCTATTGAGATAGATGAAGTTACAAAGTTCCCTGAGTGTTTTGAAGGACGTGTTAAAACTTTGAATCCTTATGTTCATGGTGGGATTTTACACCGTCGTGATAAACAGAGTCACTTAGACCAAGCTAAAGAGTTGGGAGTTGAATCTATTGATCTTGTATGTGTTAATCTTTACCCATTTAAAGAGACAATTGAGAAGACTGATGATTTTGATGATATTATTGAAAATATCGATATCGGTGGACCTGCAATGGTTCGCTCAGCGGCTAAGAACTTTGATGCGGTTATCATCGTTACAGATGTTGAAGATTACTCTGAAGTTATCAATGCGATTGAGAATGAGAAAAATACAAAAGAGTTCCGTCGTGGTTACATGATAAAAGCTTATGAGCATACAGCGGCTTATGACTCTATGATTGCTAACTATATGAATGAGCGTTTTAACGATGGTTTTGGTGAGAAACAATTCGTAGTTGGAAATAAAGTTATGGACACTCGTTATGGTGAGAACCCACACCAAAAAGGTGCTCTTTATGAGTTTGACAAGCACTTCTCAAACAACTTTACAACGCTTAAAGGTGAAGCAAGTTTTAACAACTTAAATGATCTTAATGGTGCTGTGAAAATTGCTGCTGGTTTTGGTGATGAAAACGCGGTGTGTATCTCTAAACATGGTAATCCTTGTGGTTTTGCTATCAAAGATACACTCCTTGAAGCTTATACTGAAGCACTTAAATGTGATCCCGTTTCTGCCTTTGGTGGTGTTGTCGCAGTAAATGGTACTGTAAACGCGGAGCTAGCCCAAAAGATGAATGAGATTTTCTTAGAAGTTGTAATAGCAGGTCGTATCACTCCTGAGGCTCAAGAAGTATTTGCTAAGAAGAAACGTATTAAACTTTTTGAAATGGGAGCAGATAAATTAGTTCTTGCAAATGATAAGAAAGACTTTAAACACATAGATGGTGGGTTTGTTTTTCAAGATGCTGATGTTGTTGGAGCTGATGAGGTTAAAAATGCTAAGTTAGTGAGTAAAAACGCGGCTAGTGAACAAGATATGAAAGATATGGAAATCGCCTATAAAGTAGCATCCCTTACAAAATCTAACTGTGTTGTATATGTGAAAGATTCTGCGATGGTAGCTGTTGGTATGGGAATGACTTCTCGTGTGGATGCTGCACAGTGTGCTTTGAAAAAAGCTAAAGATATGGGTCTTGATGTTAAAGGTGCAGCCTTAGCCTCTGAAGCATTCTTTCCATTCCGTGATAGCATTGATGCAGCGGCTGAAGCTGGTGTTAAAAATGTTATTGAACCTGGTGGAAGTATTAGAGATGAGGAGATTATAGAAGCTGCTAATGAGTTTGGAATGAGTCTGTATTTCTCAGAAGTTCGCCACTTTCTTCATTAAAAATCAAAATAGCAACGCATTTACTGCGTCGCTACGTTTATCAGGCACATTAGTGCACTTCTTCTCTATGCTTCTTGTAACTACATTACTCTTTTAATTTTTAACATTTTATTGTGTTGAACTTGATTGACATCCACTCAACTCTTATGATATAATTTTGCTCAAACAATTTTAATACTATTTTAGGAATAAATATGAGCAAATCATTATATAAAACACTTGAAATTAACGAAGGTGCAAGTGAATCAGAGATTAAAAAAGCCTATAGAAAATTGGCACGTCAATACCATCCCGATGTAAATAAAGATCCAGATGCAGAGGAGAAATTTAAAGAGATAAATTCTGCATATGAGATACTAAGCGATAAACAGAAAAAAGCACAGTATGACCAAGTAGGTGATGGTATGTTTGGTGGTCAAAATTTCCATGACTTTTCACGTTCACATGGTGGTGGGGGAAGTGGTGATTTAGATGATATTTTAAGACAGATGTTCTCTGGTGGTGCTGGCTTTGGTGGCGGCGGCTTTGGTGGCGGAGGTAATCCGTTTGGCGGTGGTGGTTTTGGTGGCGGCTTTGGCGGACATCAACAGCAGCAAGTAAACTTAGATATTGAAACAGGTGTTACTATTCCCTTTAGTGTCTCTATCCTTGGTGGTTCTCACTCTGTATCAGTAAATGGTGAGAGATTCGACATAAAGATTCCTGCTGGTGTTAAGAGTGGCGAGAAGATGCGTGTTAAAGGTAAAGGACATGCTCAAAATGGAAGAGCAGGAGATCTATTTTTAAAGATTACCGTTGCATCAAATCCTGAGTATGTTAGAGAGGGTGATGATTTAGTTAAAAGCTTTGATGTTCCTCTTTTAGCAGCTCTTTTTGGTGAAAAGATTGCCATTCAAACTTTAGAAAAAGAGATAAAACTCAAAGTGCCGAAAAACACTAAAAATGGACAACGTTTTCGTGTAAAAGAGATGGGCGCAATGAACCGTAAAACTAAGGTTCGCGGAAATCTTTATCTTAAAGCAAATATTGTTTTACCAAATGTGGATGACTTAGATGAAGATTTAATCGAGATGATGAAAGAAAAACTTCCCAAAAACTAAGTGTTAACAAACTAAAATTAAAGGAGTAGATTATGATTCACCAGTATGACGAACCAGTTTATTTAATCAGTATAGTTTCTAAACTTTTAGAGATACATCCTCAAACTCTTCGTCAATATGAGAGAGAAAATCTTGTTTGTCCTTCACGTTCAAATGGACGTATAAGACTCTACTCTCAACGTGATATTGATCGAATTAAGTTAATACTTCGTTTAACACGTGAACTTGGAGTAAATTTAGCAGGGGTAGATATAATACTGCGCCTAAAAGAGAATGTTGATGAGATGGAGGGTGAAATAGCATCGTTACGGCATGATCTTGCTCGTGCACAAAACTCACACTCTGTTTCACCAGATAAGGCCTTAGTAACAAAACGTAGCATTTATGAGATGATAATCTTTGAAGAGTAGTGAGTTTATTGTTAGTTTACTCTTTAAGTCTTTGTATATTGGCCCCAACACCTTGAAGTTTTTTCTCTAAAGAGTCGTAACCACGATCAAGGTGGTAGATACGGTGAACATTAGTCTCACCATCTGCAACCATTGCTGCTAAGACTAAAGCACTTGATGCTCTTAAATCTGTTGCCATAACATCAGCCCCACTTAAGTTACTTTTACCATTTACCGTAGCTGTATGTCCATTTAAAGAGATATCTGCACCCATACGCTGCAACTCACTTACATGCATAAAACGGTTCTCAAAAAGTTTTTCTTCTATGATAGAGACACCATCTGCCTGTGTTGCTAGTGCCAAAAACTGAGCTTGCATATCTGTTGGAAATGCAGGATACTCTTGTGTTACAATTTTAACAGGTTTAATCTTCTGTGCTGGATGAATTGTGATGGTATCATCAGTGGTTGTAAAGCTACTTCCCATCTCTTCAAGTTTTGAGAGAACTGCACCAAGATGTTTTGGCTCTACATTTGTAAGTGTAATTTGTGATTTTGTAATAGCACCGGCACAGAGATAAGTTCCCGCTTCGATACGGTCGGGAATAACCGAAAACTCTTCTATATTTAAAAGTTCTCCATCAGTTCCATGAACTGTTAAAATTGCAGTTCCTATTCCATCTATCTGGACACCACTCTCATTTAAAATTTCACAAAGTTGAACTACTTCAGGTTCTCTAGCCGCGTTTGTGATAGTAGTATTCCCTTTTGCAAGTGCGGCTGCCATAACAATATTTGCAGTCCCTGTTACTGTGATTTTATCAAAAATGATTTCACAAGCTTTAAGGCCATCTGGAGCAGTAGCTTCGATATACCCTGCCTTAATCTCAATCTTTGCACCCATCTGCTCTAGTGCTTTTAAGTGTAAATCAATAGGACGTTGCCCAATAGCACAACCACCAGGAAGAGAGACTTCACAGTGACCAAATCTTGCAAGAATAGGACCAAGAACCAATATAGAAGCACGCATGGTTTTTACAATATCATAAGTTGCTTTAGTCTCAGTGAGAGTAGAAGTGTCCACTACAATTTTATCTTCTGCAAAATCAACTTTTGCACCAAGATTTGAGAGAAGTTTTAAAAGAGTTTTTATATCTGCAACATGAGGCATATTCTTCATATTAACCCTATTTTTAGCAAGTATAGTCATTGCAATAAGAGGTAAGGCTGCATTTTTTGCACCAGATATATTGATTGATCCATTGAGGGTGTCAAAACCCTTAGTCTTTAAGTAATCCATGTGCGATTATATCCTCTTCTTAGTAATAGGAGTATAATTTTTTAAAAACTGAGTAAATTCATCTTTAGGAATAGGTCTTGAGTAGTAATAGCCTTGTAGATAATCACATTTCATCTCTTGCAAAACATCAATATGAGCTTCACTCTCAACACCCTCAGCAACAGTATTAAACCCTAATGAGTGTGCCATAAAAATAATTGTCTGAACAATAATTTTATCTTCATTATTATTTATCATATCAAGTACAAATGACTTATCTATTTTAAGTGTATTGATAGGAAACTTTTTAAGGTAAGAAAGAGAAGAATAGCCGGTTCCAAAATCATCTATGGCAATAGCTACACCAATAACTTTAAGCTCATTGAGAACTCTAAGTGTTGCATCCATATTTGCCATTGAGATGGTCTCTGTAATTTCAAATTCTAACTGTTTAGGGTTAATGTTATACTCTTGAATCATAGAGAGAATAAATGGAACTAAATCAGAGTCTTGAAACTGCTTAGCGGAAAGATTGATTGCTACTTTTAAATCTTTAAAACCAAGTTTATTCCATTCTTGAATTTGAATTACAGCCTCTTGTATAATCCATTTACCAAGATCTAAAATCATACCTGTACTCTCCGCAATACTGATAAAATTATCTGGAAAAACAAGTCCTTTTGTAGGGTGGTTCCATCTTATAAGTGCTTCTGCACCTGAAATATGTCTATCTTTTGTGTCAATTTTTGGTTGGTAGTAGACTTCAAATTCTCTTTTATTTTCAATTGCCTCTTTAAAATCTTGTTCAATTCTCATTTGGGAGGAGATATAGTTACCCATATCTTTTGAATACATTCTATACTGGTTTCTTCCATATTGCTTAGCATCATACATTGCTGTATCTGCATTTGTAATTAAACTATCAAGCTCCTCTGAATTATCAGGATAGATAGATATACCAATACTGGTTGTAATATAGAGTTGATGTGTATCTATATTATGCTGACCCTTAAAAGCAGTAATTAATTTACTTGCGATGCTTTTAGCATCATCTACCGAATTTATATTTGGCAGGAGAATAACAAATTCATCACCACCTAAACGCGATAAGGTGTCCGATTCTCTGAGTTGTTCTTTAAGAAGTTTAGATATATAAATAAGAAGTTTATCACCTGTATTATGACCAAGTGTATCGTTAATAAGTTTGAAGTGGTCTAAATCAAGAAAAATAAGAGCAATTTTACTACTTAGCCTATCTGCATTTTGTATCGCTTTATGAATTCTATCTTTAAGTAAAACTCTGTTTGGTAGACCAGTAAGGGCATCATAATAAGCTAATTTTTCAATCATTTTTTTATTTTTAGTATCTTGTGTAATATCCATACTTACTGCTGTTATCCGGACTGAACCATTGGCCTTTTTTCTAACCTTACCTTTTGTATGGACTTGGATACTTTTTTTATTATTAATTTCTATACAGTGTTGAATATCAAAGTTTCCACCCTTTTGTAAAGCATTTTTAAAAATACTAAAGATGTACTCTCGATCTTTTTTACAGATAAGAGATTGAAACCATTTCCAAGTTAGAACCTTATTTCTCTTCATGCTAAGAATACGATAAATTTCATCACTTAAAATAAGCTTGTCTTCATTTACTAAATATTCCCAACTTCCAACATTGGCAATTCTCTGTGCCTCTTTTAGGTGTACTTGACTTTGAAGTAGTTGTTCATTTAAGATTTTTGAGGAGTCTAAAAATTTAATAATATTTTCAATCATTATATTTGCAGATAGGGAAATTGAGGAGACTTCATCATTTTTGGAAGTGTCTAGTTTTAGTAGTTCTGGTTTGTTTGGATTAAAGTTTTTTAAAGAGAGGTCAAGAATAGTAAGATTTTTTAGTGAGTTATAGAGTAAAAGTGATAAGAATATAATAGATAGAGAAAAACCTAGTACACCCCATAATAACCATGTATTAAAGTTACTAACATACTCTTCATAGGAGTCATTTGAATATATAATTGTAAGTTTAGCTATATCTTTTTGAGTTGCAGGATCAGAGAGTTTAGTATATGAAAAAAGCTCTCTATCTTTTTTGTATTTTTCTAATTTGTAGGGATAGTTTGAAAAAAATTCTGTAGTGTTATTTTCATAGTTGCTTATTTTTATTAGTAAAACATTCTTGTTTATTAGTGTTCTATGTATAATCTCGCTAACAGCTTCCTTGAAGCCATAACTAAGATTTAAGGAGAGTGCAGGTTTGATGTTGTTCTCAATAACTGATATCTTCTCTTTCTCTAAGTCCATGTAGGCAGTTGAAAATATATTTCTCACTACAAACATAATGAAAAGTATAAAAAGTATAGAAAATGTAAATATATGGACTACCGTCTTAACGGTAATTGAATTAGGGCTTATTCTCATATATATCTAAACTCTACAATTTTTTTGATGCTATTACTCTTAGCAATTAATATCTGGAAGAGATTCATATTTCTTGTTTTAAGCTTGTTTAGAGAAGAGCTAGGGTTATGTACATAAATATTTGAAATATCTATAAGAACAGGTCTAAATGTGATTTCATTTGTTCTTATTGCATTTAAATTTAGTATAGGTTTGATTTTTTTTGAGATACTAAGTGAAATCATTACACCATATTTTAAGTCCTCTGTAAGATATGAAAAAGTTAATGCATGATTTTTATAGGCCTGTTTGATTGACATTTGTATACTTTTTTTATCAGTTGGGAAGAGATAGTATATATTTGCATCTGTTTTTGAAACACTGGAGTATGGAGCAAGTATAGAGTTTACTTTAAATGATTTTATACCATTTTTATATCTAGCATCTATTTTCTTTTTTAAAGATTTAGCATCTTTATACTCACTGTTATTATACATAATAGCGATAGTGATAGTTCCATTTTTGATTTTCTCTTTAAACTTATAGTCCATGAGTGATATTTTTGGAACAAGTGTCGCATGAACTTTAAGGAGTGACTCATTTATAGTTGTCGCAAAAATTAAACTTGTAGTAAATAGGAGTAAGAGTAGTGTTTTCATCTTAAAACTCCATTGTCATATTTACTATGACACTTCTTCCACCATCATCAAAATCACTGTCATAGTTAGTTTGAGGAAGTGCATAGTAGGTACCTTTGTCAAAAAGGTCTTTGATTACTAGTGAGGCTGTAAAATCTTTGAAGTTATAAGAGAGTGTTTGGTCGAAAATGAGACTGCTTGAGGCTTCATCTCTAGTATCAGATGCATCGCGTTTAGAGCTTGAGACATACTTCAAAAGAGAACCAAAGTTAAGTCCAGAATCTAAAGTATAGTTTAGTGAAGTGGAAGCTAATATATTTGCAATACCTGCAAGACTATTTCCATCTTCATCTTCAGCTTTGATATATGAAGCAATAAAATTTATTTCTGTTTGGTTGTTTGGAGTATAAATATATTCAAGTTCGCTTCCGTAAAACTTATTTTGAGATTCTTGAATATATGTTCCAACCTTGGTAATCATATCATTGATTTGAGTAGCATAGAAATTTACTCTTAAAGTATTGCTTTGATTATTTTTAAAGATAATTCCAGTCTCAATAGAATCTGATTTTTCAGCTTCTAAGTTTGGATTTGAAGTGAGCTCAACCCAAGAAGGTGCTCTAAAAGCATGCGAATAGAGGGCTTTAATTTTGATTTTTTCATCTACCCTATATATTAAACCTAATGTTGGTGAATAGGAGTCCCCAAAATCAGAGTAGTTGTCGTATCTAAGACCGGCTGAAATATCAAAGCTGGAACCTAAACTATATGTGTCATTTAAATAGATAGAAAATAAATCTCTTCGAAAGCCACTATCTATAATTCTATTAGGTTCATCTACTCCAGCCTCTTTCCAGTCATTTTGTAGCTCCCTAGAAGATTCAAAGCGTAAGCCAACTAAAAGTTCGTTATTTTGTAAAGTTTTTGAAATTAAATCTGCTTCAGTAAAGTAGGTCTCTTCTCTATAATCAGCGAGCCATACATTGCTATATGGAGAGAAGGCTTCAATTTCCTGTTTATACCTAGAGTAACCTGCTTGTAAATCAATTTTATTATTTTCAGAGAGGGATTTTTTATATGCTAGTCTTGAATAGAGACTTTTATTAGTATTATCAAAATTATTTTTATCTTTATCTAACTTTGCAAAAATACCATAAGAATTCCCTATGTTTGAATCTTTAAGTCTCACTAATAAAGAGAAGTTATCATTGTTAATATTTATTCCCATAGAATAATCTTTAAGATGTCTATCGCTATCACCTGTATAATAGCTTGTGTTTTTATCAACCATGATTGTCTTATCACTTGTTTGGTAGTAGGCATCTAGGCTTACTTTAAAATCACCAAATTTTGAAGTAACAATAGCCCCCGTTTTATAAGTGTCGTAACTCCCAGCACTCACGAAA
>Ga0256826_1000766_pt1 | contig 19871 bp, 17 predicted proteins | sample CV79metaG_FD_185975 | JGI IMG/M metagenome (GOLD analysis project Ga0256826, IMG submission 185975) | Hydrothermal vent microbial communities from East Pacific Rise, Pacific Ocean - CV79 | ecosystem: Environmental > Aquatic > Marine > Hydrothermal vents | place: Pacific Ocean: East Pacific Rise...
ATATCTTATGAACTTCCAGCTGCACCTTATATAGCTTCTAAGGGTAAGGCATTAGATTTTGATATTTTAAATAAAGCAATAGAAAAACTAGAAAAAAATTGTGATATTTTAATCATAGAAGGTGCTGGAGGACTTTTTGTACCAGTAGATGGAAATTTTATGATGATTGATTTAATTCAATTTTTTAATGCTGTTGGACTTTTAGTAACACACTGTTCTCTTGGTTGTATAAACGATACTCTTTTAAGTCTTCAAGCTCTACAGAGTAGAAATATAGATGCAGCAATGGCGTTTAACTGTCGTGAAGAAGATAGTAGTTTTTCTATTGTTAGTGAACCTTTCTTCCTACATAACGATATAGAAGTTTTAAAAGTTAACGATGATATTGACACTATCTGTGATGTCTTGTATAATTTCTAAATTAGTTCAAAAAAGAGGATTTTAATGGCACACTTAATTCGTACAGATGACTTTACAATAGAAGAGATAGAAGAAATTTTAGCTGATGCTAAAGTATTTAGCGATGGTCGCTTCGATGAGATATTAAAAAATAAGATTATTATTACACTTTTTTTTGAAAACTCTACACGCACAAAATCTTCTTTTGAAATAGCAGCGAAGCGTTTAGGCGCTGAGATAGTTCACTTAGATGTTACAAAGTCGTCAACAAAGAAAGGTGAAACGCTAGTTGATACTGCAATGAATCTTGATGCTATGGGACCACATGCTATTATTGTTCGTCATCAGAATTCAGGTGTACCAAAAATTCTTTCTGATCACACAAACGCCAGTATTTTAAATGCTGGAGATGGTGCTCATGCTCACCCTACACAAGCACTTTTGGATCTTTATACTCTGAAAAATCATTTTAAAAATGTAAGTGGAAAAAAGATAGCTATTGTTGGTGATATAAAAAATAGTCGTGTAGCAAACTCAAACATAGAACTTTTGACACGTTTTGGTATGGAAGTCATCTTAGTTGCTCCACCACATTTTCTCCCAAAAACATCTTTACGAACAACACATTTTTTAAGTGAAATTATAGATGAGGTTGATGCGATTATGAGTCTTAGAACACAAACAGAGAGACACTCTTCTCAGAGTTATGCTTCTTTGAAAGATTATGCAAGTGACTTTTGTATAACTGAAGAGTTGATAGGAGATAGAGATATTATTCTTCTTCACCCTGGACCAGTACATAGAAATATTGATATTACCGATGCTCTTCTTGATGATAAACGCTGTAAAGTTTTAGAACAAGTCTCAAATGGTGTAAATATTAGAATGGCAATTTTAAAGAAGTTGATAGCATAATATAGATGGATTTTGAGTCATTAAATACTCTTGGAAAAAAGAGAGAACCTTTTTTATTTATAAGTGATTTTAAGGCTCAAAAATTAGAGGTGATTTTACTTAAAGATTTACCTCAAAACGATATAGAATTTTCTATAAATGAAAAGTATAAGTACAAGCAACATCCATATACTTTTAATTATGCAAGTCCTGATTTTTATAAATATAAAAAAAAATTTGACAAAGTTATAGAAAAGATATGTTCAGGTGAAACTTACATCTTAAACCTAACACAAGAAACAAAGATAGAAACTAGCCAAACGCTAAAAGAGATATATACTCTTGCTAATGCTCATTATAAACTTCGTTTTAAAGATAAATTTGTCTGTTTCTCTCCTGAAAAATTTATACAAATACAAGAAAATATTATTAATACATTCCCTATGAAAGGGACTATTGATGCTTCTATAGAAAATGCATATAGTACTATAATAGAAGATGAAAAAGAGATGGCAGAACATATAATGATAGTTGATATGTTAAGGAATGATTTGAGCATTGTCTCTACTAATGTTAGAGTAGAAAAGTTTAGATATGCGACAGAGATTGATTCTGGTCAGAAGAGATTACTTCAAGTGAGTTCACATATTAGTGGAGATTTAGAAGATAACTGGCAAGACAGAATCGGTACAATTTTAAAAGCATTACTTCCTGCAGGAAGTATCAGTGGTGCACCTAAAAAATCTACACTAGAAATCATAGAGAAAGTAGAAGAATATGAAAGAGGTTTTTTTAGTGGAGTATTTGGTGTTTTTGATGGTGAGAGTTTAGATAGTGGTGTGATGATTCGGTTTATCGAAAAAACGAAAACAGGGTTTATTTATAAAAGTGGAGGGGGCATTACACTAGATAGTGATGTTAAGTTTGAGTATAAAGAGTTATTGGACAAAATTTATTTTCCATAATTTAGAATTCTTAGATATAATTGTCTTAAAAAATTAGGATACTTTATGTATATAGAAGATTTAAAGTTCTCACTTTGGGCAGATTTTATTGAGAGAGATTATCTGGATAATGAGTTTAAAATATTAATAGCAAAAAATATCATTAATGGTGCTACTTCTAATCCAGCAATATTTAAAAATGCCATTTTAAATTCAAGTGCATATAAAGAACAGCTAGAAACACTTGGAAATATTGATGCAAAAGAGAAATATGAAGCTCTAGCTATATATGACATTACAAAAGCTGCTGATATCCTTCGACCTCTTTATGATAAAGGTGATAGTGGATATGTGAGCATAGAGGTAGACCCTTTTTTATGTGATGATTCTAAGGCAACTATACTAGAAGGTAAAAGACTTTTTAAAACTATAAATAGACCAAATGTAATGATAAAAGTACCAGCTACTCTAGCAGGATATGAAGCAATGGAAGAATTAACATCTGTTGGAATCCCTGTAAACGCTACTCTTATTTTCAAAAAAGAGCAAGCTATCGCTTGTGCAAATGCTTTTAAGCGTGGTACATATAAGTATGATAAAAAAGTGGATACTGTAATTAGTGTTTTTGTAAGTCGAGTTGATAGAGCATTAGATAAAAAGCTGGCTGAAAATGGAATTCAAACAGCGCTAAGTGGAATTTATAATACAGCAGATATTTATACTACTATTGAGCAGATGGAAGTAAAAGGATGCCGTACACTTTTTGCAAGTACTGGAGTAAAAGATGATACTCTCCCCGCAGATTACTATGTAGAAAAATTATTAGCTTACAACAGTGTAAATACAGCACCAGTAGATACAATACTCGCTTTTGACAAAGCATCTCAAAGAGAAGCAACTTTACCAATAGATAAGTTAATTATTGATGCACATTTTTCAAAGATAAAAGATGTAGGAATAGATTTTGAAGAAGTTTTAGATATTTTAATAGAAGATGGTTTAATGGCATTTAAAGATGCTTTTAACGATATACTGGAGGCATTATGAATACAGAAGTAGATGTTACACAACTGACATTTGAACAGTTGAAAAAAGTTAGAGTTCATCTTAAAAAGATGATTGAAGTTGGAGGTTCAGACCTTCATATAAAAGCAAACTCTGTTATGCGTGCTAGAATTAATGGAAATATTGTTCAATTTTCAGGTGGTATTTTCTCAAAAGAGGATGCTATGACTTTTGCAAAAGAGTTATTAAAAGGGCGTTTTGCAGAGTTTGTTGAAAATAAAGAGCTAGATTTAGTCTATCCTTTTGATGAAAACAATCGTTTTCGTGTAAATATCTTTTTTCAAATGGATGGTGTTTCGGCAGTATTTCGTGTGATTCCTGTTAAAATTCCATCTTTTGATGAACTACATCTACCTGATATTGTAAGAAGTTTTACAAAAAAAGATCGTGGATTAGTTCTTGTTACTGGTGTAACAGGTTCAGGTAAGTCAACAACTCTTGCTGCGCTTATAAATGAGATAAATTTAACAAAGAAACAGCACATTATAACAATAGAAGACCCAATTGAGTTTGTACATAAAGATAGAAACTGTATTATCAATCAACGCTCAGTTGGTCAAGATACACTCTCTTTTGGAACAGCACTTAGAGCCGCACTACGTGAAGATCCAGATATTATTTTGGTTGGAGAAATGCGTGATAAAGAGACTATAAATCTTGCACTTCATGCAGCAGATACTGGGCACTTAGTTTTTTCAACCCTACATACTATTGATGCAAAAGAGACAATTAACCGTATTATCGCTCAGTTTCCAACGGATGAACAAAACCGTGTGAGACTTTCTGTAGCTGGTGTTATTCAAGGTGTAATTTCCCAAAGACTGGTACCAACTATAGATGGTGGTAGACGAGCAGCTATGGAAGTCCTTGTAAGAACTCCTAGAATAGAAAAACTTATCATGGAAAATCGTGATTATGAAATTTGTGATGCAATTGAAGCTGGAAAAGAACACTACAAATCTCAAAGTTTTGACCAATCTATCTTAGGTTTATATAATGATGGGATTATCTCTAAAGAGCAAGCAATGAAGAATGCAACTAGTGCATCAGACTTAGAACTTAAAATAAGTGGCTTAAGTAGTGGTAAAGCAGGTGAAAATACTCAAAACACTACTAATCCACAGATTTCAGAAGATGATGCAGATATTTTCGATTTAAAGTAATTTTTAAAAGATATATGGGTATAATTTCAGCCATTTTAAACACAAGGATTCTATATGTTAGAAGGTATAATTAGAGAGAGTATGACAACAGGTGCTACAAGAGCATTACGTCGAGATGGTTATCTAATTGCGAATATTTACGGAAAAGGTCTTGAGAATATCAATGCTGCATTCAAAATGAATGAATATATCCGTACAGTTCGTAACAAAGAGAGTATTGCATTTCCAGTAAGTATTGACGGTAAAGAGATGAATGTAGTAGTTCAATCTTATGAGTCACAAGCAGTAACTGGTAATCTTTTACATGTTGATTTAATGGTAGCACAAGCAGGTCTTGAAACTACTTACAATGTTCCAGTTGTAGCAAAAGGTGAAGCGTTAGGTCTTAAAAATAAAGGTCTTGTTCATATTGCTAAACCACGTTTAACTGTAAAATGTACTATTGAAAACCTTCCAAATAGCATTGAAATTGATGTTACACCAATGGATACAGGTGATTCTAGACTAGTTCGTGACTTAGAAGCTATCCCTAATGTTACTGTATTAGATGCTGATCGTGTAGCTCTTGTAAGTATTATTAAAGCTAAATAATTATGTTAATAGTCGGTCTAGGGAATCCTGGTTCCGACTATGAAAATACACGCCATAACATTGGTTTTATGGTTGTTGATGAACTTCGAAAAAAGTTCAATGCTTCAAGTGTTTCCTCCTCATCTTTTTTAGGTGACTGTTATAAATTTCAAAATCATTTTTTATTAAAACCTCTTACTTTTATGAATCTTTCTGGAAAATCAGTTGTAAAAGTTAAAAATTTTTATAAACTAGATAAAGTAGTTGTAATACATGATGATTTAGATTTACCATTTGGTGCAATTCGTTTTAAAATGGGTGGTGGTCATGGTGGTCACAATGGTTTGAAATCTATAGATGCTCATATATCTAAAGAGTATATAAGAGTTCGTCTAGGTATTGGTAAACCAGAACATAAAGGAGAAGTCTCTTCTTATGTTTTAGGCGCTTTTTCAAAAGAACAAGACTCTTATCTCCCTGAACTTATAGAAAAATCATCTAAAGCTATAGAATTCTTATTAGAAAATTCTATGGAAGATACAAGTTCTCTCTTTTCACAAAAAAAAGCACCTCAAGTAGTTTAGATGTTGGCGTTTAAATATATCGCTTATCACTATCTTAAGTATTTTGCTATTATCTTAGGTGCCTTAGTCCTCTTTATGGTAGGTTTTGATTATATGGGAAATATAGACTCCCTTCCAAAATCTGCTAACCTTTTAGTCATATATTTAGTATACAAAAGTTTTTTTGCTATAGATATGATTCTACCAATGGCATTAGTTTTTGCTATGATAAGTACTAAAATATTTTTAATTCGTTCTAATGCACTAGTCTCTTTCTTCTCTTTAGGCTATTCAAGGGTAGATATTCTTAAACCTTTTATCGCTGTCTCTAGTTTTGTAATTATGCTCTTTATCGGTTTACACACCTCTTCTAGTTTTGCACATGCTAATGAGTATGCATATAATATTCGTACAAATTCTCAATATTTAAGTTCAACAAGAGATCTCTTTTTTACATATAAAGGTCAGTTTGTCTATTTTTCTAAGATGCTTCCATTGCAGCAACGTGCAGAAAATATTCGTCTCTTTAGTGTGAAAAATGGTTCCTTAAAAGAGGTCCTTATCGCTAAAAAAGCGAGTTATAGAGATGACTCTTGGTATATTAAAAGTGCTGATATTATTACAAAACCTGATACTTTTAACTCTTCAGAAGATGGAGTTGTTGTTACAGAAGGGAAAGATTTAAAGATTCTTCATGGCTTTAGACCAAAAATATTAGATCAAGTGTATGAGGGAAGGGTGGATTTTACTATAGGTGATGCTATTGATGCGATAGTGATTTTAGAAGAACAAAATATAAACACTAGTAGTATAAAAGGGGCACTCTATAAGATTTTCATATATCCATTTTTTGCACCTTTATTGATAGTAATAATCTTCTTTTTTGTTCCAATGAGTGTAAGATTTTTAAATGTATCACTTTTTAGTTTTGCTGCAATTCTCTCAACTCTTCTTGTTTGGGCAATTTTATTTGTCCTAACAAAACTCTCAGATACAAAAACTATTCCTAGTGAAGTAGGGATTATAGTCCCTATAATACTCCTATTCTTTATAGCATTACGTCAGTACAAATACTATGGGGATAAAGCTTAACACACATATAAGCACATTTTAGATAAAATCACTTAAAAAAGAATTTGGAAATTTTTATGATTGATTTTAAAAACTTAGCTAGCAAATACAAAACACCTCTTTACATCTATGACTTAGACCATATGAGTGCACAATACAATGAACTAAAAGAAGCTTTTAAAGGAAGAAAATCTATTCTTGCTTATGCTGTAAAGGCTAACTCAAACCTTAGTGTAGTTAAACATTTTGCAAAAATGGGTAGTGGCGCAGATTGTGTTTCTATTGGTGAAGTTAGACGTGCATTTCTTGCTGGTATCCCTCCTTATAAAATTATATTTTCAGGTGTTGGTAAAACAGATGATGAAATAACAGAGGCTATTGAGAAAGATATTTTATATATAAATGTTGAATCAGCTGCTGAATTGGATAGAGTAGAAATGATGGCTAAAAAGCTTGGAAAAGTTTCTCGTATAAGTATTCGTGTTAATCCTAACATAGATCCAAAAACTCACCCTTATATCTCAACAGGTCTCCATGATAATAAATTTGGAGTAGATTTAGGGACTGCTAAACGTATGTATATTATGGCAAATAACTCAGAGCATTTAGATCCAGTTGGAATTCATTTTCATATTGGTTCTCAACTTACAGAGCTTGATCCTATACGTGAGTCTGCTGAGATAGTAGCTGACTTAGTTCGTTCACTTGCTGGGATTAAGATAGAGCTTAAATTTTTTGATATTGGTGGTGGTTTAGGAATCAAATATGATGATGAAACTACTATCAATCCTTATGATTATGCACAAGCTATTTTAGGAACATTAACTGCACTTGATTTAACTATACTTTGTGAACCAGGACGCTTTTTAACTGCAAATGCAGGATACTTTGTGAGCCGTGTTCTTTATGAAAAACAAAATGGTACGAAAAAATTTGTAGTGATTGATGGTGCTATGAATGACCTTCTTCGTCCAGCTCTTTATAGTGCATATCATAAAATAGAAGCTATCACAGATGCTACTGGTGAAAGTCGTCCAGTGGATATAGTCGGTCCAGTTTGTGAAAGTGGAGATTTCTTTGCAAAAGATTATCCTCTACCTGAGTTAAACCATAATGATTTAGTTGTTGTTCATAGCGCGGGAGCTTATGGCTTTGGTATGGGAAGTAACTACAATACTCGCGGACGTAGTGCTGAAGTGGCTTTAGAAGGTGGAGAAGATAGACTTATCCGTAGACGAGAAAGTTTTGAAGATTTAATTGCTCTTGAGCAAGAGTTTTTAGAGAAATAAATTGTACTTTATAGATGTTCAAGGAACTTTAATAAGTGATGAAGATAAATCACCAATAGCAGGGAGTATAGAGTTTATAGATAATTTAAACGCTCAAAATACTCCATATATGGTGATTACAAATAACACAAAAAAAGATTCTAAGGAATTTCACTCATTTTTAAAATCGCAAGGTTTTAATTTTGACTTTGATAAATATCTAGACCCCTTAATGCTTTTAGAAACAAGAGTTTCTAAAGAAGCTGTAGCTGCTTATGGTGCGCCAGCATTTTTAGAAACCCTTATCTCTATGGGATATAAGCTAGACTATACAAATCCTAAAACAGTTTTAGTGGCTATAAAAGAAGATTTTAGTGCTGATGAATATGCTCAAATGATAGATTTTTTATTGAGTGGTGCAAAGTTAGTGGGGATGCATGAAACATCGATTTATGCTAAAAATTCTAAACGCTATCCTGGTGTCGGTGCAGTTTTAAAACTACTAGAGTTCGCAACAAGCGTATCTTATGAAGTAGTTGGTAAACCAAGTTTGGCTTTTTATAATGAAGCACTAGAACTTCTTAAAAAGCAAAATACTCAAATTACTTTTAAAGATATTATTATGATAAGTGATGATGTAAAAGGTGATTTAGGTGGTGCCAAAGAGTTAGGGATGAGTACTATTTTTGTAACAAGTGGGAAGTATAGAACAGAGTCAGAAATAGTACCATTTTTAAAAGAAGAATTAAAACCTGACTTAGTCTATGCAGATATGCAAGAGGTCTTAGAGAAGAGACTATTTGCTCAAAAGGAAACGATATGAAAAAGAGTAGTAAGTGGCAAAGCTTAGATGATTGTAGAGATGCAATAGATACTATAGATAATGAAATACTTGAGCTTTTAAATAAACGTATGACTGTTGTCCAAAGAGTTGGAGAGATAAAAAGTGATACAGGTGGTGCTATTTATCGTCCAGAACGAGAAAAAGCAATTATTGAACGTTTAACAACTAAAAGTAAAAAAGAGAAAGGTCTCTTAAATGATAGTGCAATTGAAGCGCTTTATTTAGAAATTTTTGCAGTTTCACGTAACTTGGAACTTCCAGAACGTATAGCATATCTTGGGCCTGAGGGTAGTTTTACACATCAAGCAGCAGAGAGTCGTTTTGGAGCTATGAGTGAATATTTATCTCTAAACTCTATAGAGTCTGTTTTTAAAACACTTGATTCCAAACGTGCAAAGTTTGGTGTTGTTCCTATAGAAAATTCTAGAGATGGTATAGTAGGAGAGACACTAGATTTACTTGCTAAATCATCTGTGAAAATTGTAGCAGAACTCTATATGCCAATTCATGTAGCGTTTGCAACAAAAGCAAATAAGCTAGAAGATATAACAAAAATATATTCAAAAGATAAGGGCTTTGGTCAGTGTAGAGAATTTCTAAGTGAGCATGGTTTAAATGATATAGAATTAATTCCAGTAGAGTCAACAGCAAAAGCAGCTATATTAGCAGCAAGTGATGAAAAAGCGGCTGCTATCTGTTCTCACATTGCAGCAAAACTTTACGGTGTACCAACTATGTTTGAAAATATAGAAGATGAACATGATAATGCTACTCGTTTTGTGATTTTAAGTGACTTTAAAAATGGAGTAAGTGGAGATGATAAAACATCTATCTTAGTTCGTTTAAATGATGCTGTTGAAGCAGGTGCTTTAGTGCATTTCTTGCAAGATTTTGATGAACAAAAAATTAATCTTTCAAAGATAGAGTCTCGTCCATCAAAAGATAAAGATGGTGGTTTTGACTACTGGTTTTACATAGACTTTTTTGGACATATTGATGATGAAAAAATTCAAAAAGTATTAGGAAAACATGAGGGCGAAGTTACATGGCTTGGTTCTTATGTTAAAGGTGAGGATTGATTTATGAGATTTAATAAAAAACTAGAAAGTATTAAAACATATGAGGCTGGAAAACCTATAGAGTTAGTTGTTCAAGAGTTTGGTATCGCACCAAAAGATATAATTAAACTTGCTTCAAATGAGAACCCAAATGGTTGTTCTCAAAAAGTTCAAGATGCGGTAAGTAAAATAGTGGCTAATATGGCACTTTACCCTGATGATAGTATGAGAAAACTCAAGGCAGCATTAACTCAAAAATTTGAGATTAAGAATGACAACTTAATTATTGGTAGTGGTAGTGACCAAGTGATAGAGTTCATCATGCATGCAAAAGCAGATGAAAACTCAAAAATACTTATAAACTCTGTGACTTTTGCTATGTATGAGATATATGCAAAACATACTGGTGCACAAGTTATAAGAACTAAATCTCAAAAGCATAATCTAGATGAATTTTATGAAGCTTATAAAAAAGAGAAACCATCTATAATTTTTCTTTGTACTCCAAATAATCCAACAGGTGATGCTATAGATGCATCAGAAATGATGGCATTTATAGAGAAAATAGATGAAGAGACTTTAGTCGTTGTTGATGGTGCTTATATGGAATATGCAGCATTCAAGGATGAGAGCAAAAGAGTAACACCAAAAGAGCTAGTAGAAAAATTTACTAATGTTATTTACTTAGGAACTTTTTCAAAAGCTTATGGTCTTGGTGGAATGCGTGTTGGTTATGGAATAGCAGATGCAAAAATTATCAAAGAACTCTACAAATTACGTCCACCTTTTAACATCACAACTCTCTCTTTAGAGGCCGCATCTGTAGCATTAGAAGATGAAGAGTTTGTAAATAAAAGTATCGATTTATGCTTTAAAGAGATGAAACGCTATAAAGAGTTTGCAATAGAGCAAAAAATAGATATAATAGAGAGTTATACAAACTTCGTAACATTGTGTTTAAATGACAATCAAAACTCTACAAAATTGGCTGATAACCTTTTAAGACGAGGAATGATTGTAAGAGATTTAAGTGGCTATGGTATGAATGCAATTCGTGTAACTGTTGGAACAACTACTCAAAATGATCGTTTTTTTGAATTAGTAACAGAATTAATATAAATTTAATATGAGAAATTAATGGATTTTAAAGTACTTTTTTCACAATTAGTTGTTCTATATGACAAACTCACTAAACAACAGCGTCTTATCATTGCAGGTGCAGTTGTCGGTATAGTTGGTTTTTTAATATTTTTAGTAGTATTTACAGGAAGTAAAAATGAAAAAAATAGTTATGAAGTGCTTTTTAGCGCTCTCTCTTCTTCTGATGCTGCAAAGGTAATTACACAGTTAGAACAAGATAATATTCCTTATATTCTTGAAGAAAACAATGTTATAAAAGTTCCTAAAAATGTAGTTTACAAAGAACGAATATCTATAGCATCTTTAGGAATTCCAAATGATAAAGGTGTTGGTTTTGAGCTTTTTGATACACAGGAATTTGGTGCTACATCATTTGACCAAAAAGTAAAATATCTTCGTGCAACAGAAGGTGAACTCTCTAGAACTATTAACTCTCTTGCCCCTATCGAATCAGCAAGTGTGAGTTTGGCTCTTCCAAAAGAGACACTTTTTGTAGCAAAAGAGGTTTTACCAACAGCATCTGTAATGGTTGAAATGAAAGAGGGTAGTACACTTTCATCGAAACAGATTCGAGGGATTAAAAACCTAGTTTCTGCTGCTGTTCCTAAACTGACAGCATCAAATGTTATGATTGTTAGTAGTAATGGAAATACACTTGGTGATGAAGATGAAATGGCTCAAATGAGTGAACTTTCTATCACACAACAGCAATATAAAACTAAAGAAGAGAAAAAAAGACAACATAAAATTATCAATGTGATTTCACCTTTTGTTGGTGGATCAGAAAAAGTTGTGGCACAAGTTACGATAGAGTTTGATTTTTCGGTAAAAAATTCTACTAGTGAAACTTATGATCCTGAAAATGTTGTTAGAAGTGAACAAGTAAGTGAAGAGAAGAGAGAAGGAAGTACACCACAACAAGTTGGTGGAGTTCCTGGAACAGTTAGTAACATTGGTCCAGTAAAAGGTTTAGGAGACAATAAAACAAAAGAATCGTATTCTAAAAATACAGGTACAACAAACTATGAAATTGGTAAAACAATAAGTACTACAAAAAGTCAGTTTGCTCGTATTAAAAGAATTACTGCTGCTGTTATAGTTGATGGAAAGTATAAGCAGAAGCTTAATGAAGAGGGAGAGAGTACAGATGATGTTGAGTATGTATCTCTTAGTGAAACAGATCTAAACGCATTAACATCTTTAGTAAGCCGTTCTATCGGAATAAATCAAGAGAGAGGGGATGTAATAAGTGTACAAAATCTCCAATTTGATAGAAGTAGAACTGCACCTTCTGTTGATGGAGTAACACAAGGAAAAGAGTTTATATCGACATATATAGTTCCTTTCTCTGCTCTATTTAAGTATATATTTGTTCTGATTTTACTTCTTATTCTATACAAAAAAGTTATATCTCCATTTGCTGGAAAAATGCTTGAAATTTCAAAAGAAGAAGAAGATCTTGCTACTCCTATCCTTGCTATAGAAGATGATGAGGAAGAAGATTTAGTAGAAAAAGTACAACAGATGCGTAAAAAAGTAGAAGATCAGTTAGGTGTTGGTGAGAATTTCAATGAAGATGAATTGAAATATGAAGTCATTCTAGATAAAGTTAGAACTATGGCAGATGAGGCCCCTGAAGATATTGCTTCTCTTCTTCAAGCACTTTTAGTGGAAGAAGCAGATAGCAATCTTCCTAGAACATAAGAAAGAGGATAAAATATGGCTAACTTAAATCAGCAACAACAAGCTATTTTCGATGAAATGAATATGTCTGAGAAAATTGCTATTCTTTTATTGCAATTGGGTGAAGAGACTACAGCTGGGATATTTTCAGCGATGAGTGTAGAAGCAATTACTGATATATCAAAATTTATTGCACAAAATAGTACGGTAGATAGAAGTGTTGCAACTGCAATTCTTGAAGAGTTTTATGCCATCTTTCAATCAGGTCAGTATCTTACTTCTGGTGGTATGGAGTATGCGAGAGAACTTCTTTATCGTACTCTTGGTTCAGAAGAAGCTAAAAAAGTTCTTGATAAGTTAAGCAAAAATATGCAAGATACTCAAAACTTTGCATATCTTTCTAAAATTAAACCACAACAACTTTCAGACTTTATTCAGCATGAGCATCCTCAAACTATTGCTCTGATTCTAGCACATATGGATGCTACTGAAGCTGCAGATACACTTCAGTATTTCCCTGATGAATTACGAAGTGAAGTAGCTATGCGTATGGCAAGACTTGGAGATATTTCTCCATCAGTTATTAAACGAGTTTCAGCAGTTCTTGAATCGAAACTAGAGTCTCTTGCCTCTTATAAAGTTGAAGTTGGTGGGCCACGTGCTGTTGCTGATGTATTTAATCGTCTTGGTGCTAAAAGTTCGAAGGCTACACTTTCTAATATTGAACAAGTTGATGAAGAACTTGCTACACTTATTAAAGAGATGATGTTTACATTTGAAGATATCGTAAGTCTTGATAAAACAGCTATTACTGAAACTCTTAAAGCAGTTGATAAAGCAGAGTTAATGCTAGCATTAAAATCTTCTCCAGAAGAGTTAAAAGAGAAATTCTTCTCTGCTATGAGTGATCGTGCTCGTGATGCTTTTGAAGAAGAGATGCAGTTCCTTGGTGCTGTAAAGATGAAAGATGTTGAAACTGCTCAGCGTAAAATAGTTGAAGTTGTTAATGGTCTGGCTGAAAGTGGTGCTATCCAAATGGGCTCTACTGAAGAGATGATAGAGTAGTAGATGGCAACAGTAATAGCAAAAAGTAAACTAGAGTCACATAATGTAGGTAAATATAATTTTAAAGTGATTGCATTAGGTAATAGTTCAGAAGAAAAATTTACCAAAACAAATCAAGAGATAGAAAAACCGAAAATACAAGATGTAGATTCAAGTGCATTAAGCAGTAGTTCTAAAGAGTCACTTATTGAATCTTTAATGCAAAAAACTGATGAAATGTCTTCTAATTTTATTAAATTACAGATGAAATTAGAGAGTAAGGAAGAGGAGTATCAACTCTCTTTAGTAAAAGCCAAAGAAGATGCTTTTTCTGAAGGGATAGAAGCAGGTATAGCGAAAGCTTTGAATGATTCTGACATTGAAATAAAAAGTAAAATAGAGATGTTTGCAAGTTCTATTGGTAAAATACAAGAGAGTTCGAAAGAGTTTGAAACAGCTTTAGAATCTATAAAATCTGACTTAATGAGAGCAGCGGTTGATATTGCTCAAGAGGTTGTAAAAGTAGAGTTAAGTGAAAATTCAAACGAGATAGCTAAAGTCTTAAGTGATGAGCTTTTAAATGATTTACAGAGTGCTTCTAAAGTAACACTTAAAGTAAATCCTATCAATCATGGAGCAATCTCTGAACATGTAGGAAAACTGGAGCATATAAATATTGTTTCAGATTCTGCTGTAAGTGAAGGTGGTGTTGTAGTTATTAGCGATGCTGGAAATATAGATGCACAAATCAGTAAAAGATTTCAAAGAGTCAAGAGTGCGGCATTAAGTGAGTAAAAGATGAACATAAAAAATAAGAGTATCCAAGAGTTAGAGATTGTATGTCAAAGTATAAGAGAGAGAATCTTAGAAGTTGTAAGTAAAAATGGTGGTCACCTGAGTTCAACACTTGGAGCAACGGAACTAATTGTAGCAATGCATAAAGTTTTTGATTCTAAAAAAGATCCATTTATATTTGATGTAAGCCATCAGTCATACGCTCATAAACTATTAACAGATAGATGGGATGAATTTGATACTCTTCGCCAGTTTAACGGTATGTGTGGATATACAAAACCAAGTGAAAGTGAAGATGATTATTTTGTGGCTGGGCATAGTTCTACTTCTATCTCTTTAGGTGTAGGAGCTGCAAAGGCTATAGCTCTTAAAGGTGAAGAAGGTAGCAGAATTCCTGTTGTAATGATAGGAGATGGTTCTATGACTGCTGGTATGGTCTATGAAGCACTTAATGAGCTAGGTGATAGAAAATATCCAATGATTATCATTTTAAATGATAATGAAATGAGTATTGCAAAACCTATTGGTGCATTAAGTAGAATATTAAGTTCAGCAATGGCATCACCATTTTATCAGCGTTTCAAAAAAACTACAGAGAGCTTTGTAGATAATTTTGGTGAAGGTGCTCACTATATAGCTAAGCGTATGGAAGAGGGACTTAAGCTTATAACTCCAGGTATTATGTTTGAAGAGATGGGTATTAACTATATAGGACCTGTTAATGGACATAATTTAGAACAACTTATCGATATCTTAGAAACAGCAAAAAAATTAAATGAACCCGTAATCATTCACTGTCAAACGACAAAAGGGAAAGGTTATGGTATAGCTGAAGGTAAAGAAGAGAAGTGGCATGGTGTGGGTCCTTTTGATTTAAGAGATGGAAAAAGTGCTAAAAAAAGTTCCTCTAAGAGTGCAACACAGATTTATACAGAATCTCTTTTGTCTTTAGCAGATAAAAATGAAAAAATAGTTGGTGCTACTGCCGCAATGCCAAGTGGAACGGGATTGAGTGAGTTACTTGAAAAATATCCAAATAGATTTTGGGATGTAGCCATTGCAGAACAACACGCAGTTACTTCAATGTCAGCATTAGCAAAAGAGGGATTTAAACCTTTTTGTACAATTTACTCAACATTTCTACAACGTGGCTTTGACCAAGTAATCCATGATACTTGTTTAATGGATTTACCAGTTGTATTTGCACTTGACCGTGCAGGTATAGTAGGTGAAGATGGGGAGACACATCAAGGTGTGTTTGATATCTCATTTTTAAGAGCTATACCAAATATGACACTTTTTGCTCCTCGTGATGAGAAGAGTTTTCATCAGGCAATGGCATTTGCATCTGAGTATGAACATCCATGTTCTCTTCGTTACCCAAGAGGCTCTTTTACTCCAACAACTTTACCTGAATCAATACCTTTTGAGTTGGCAAAATCTCAATTACTTGAGTCAAATAGTGGAGATATTTTATTTATAGCTTATGGAAATGGAGTAGGTCGTGCCTATGAAACATCTAAATTTTTAGATGAGAAGGTAAGCATCTTAGACTTACGTTTTGTAAAACCACTTGATGAAGATATGCTTCGTGACCTAAGTACAAAACATAAAAAATGGTTTGTATTTTCTGATAGTTCTAAAATGGGTGGAGTTGGTTCTGCTATCTTAGAGTTTTTAGCAGAAGAAAAAATCATAGATATAGAACTTACAAGTTTTGAGTATGAAGATGAGTTTATAACTCATGGAAATAGTAAACTTGTTGAAGAGTCCTTAGAAGTTTTACCTATACAACTTGCCAAAAGAGTAAAGCAAAATAGTGAACTAAACTAAGTTTAGTTCAAAACTATCACTCCTGCAAATCGTCCTGTAATATCTTCTCTCCTATATGAGAAAAGTTCTGTAGAACAGCAAGAACAATTTTGTGATATTTCAATATTTTTTTGTTGAATCCCTGCATTTAGAAGTTGTTTTAAAAGTATTTTTGAAATGTTAAGGTAGTAACTACCCTCTCTCCTTGATAATGAATACTCAAGGTTTAAATCTTTTGCTTCTTCATAAATTTCTTGACCTACTTCGTAACAACACTCTAAAATACTACTACCAACAGTGACAATAATATCTTGGCGTTTAGAAGAAAAATCATCTTCAAAACTTTTGATAACTTTAGAGATAATATTGGAAAAAGCTCCTGCTCTTCCTGCATGAGCTACCGCAATAATCTCTCTCTTTGAGTCATAAAAAAGAATGGGAGAACAATCAGCAACCATCACCATAAGTGGAGTTGCTTTTAAATTTGTTATAAGTGCGTCACAAGTAAGAGGATTATTAAAACAGACTCCCTTATCTACTCTCTTTACAATAGTAGAATGTATCTGTTTCATATGTACTAGAGAGTCTATGTTATATCCCATAAGCTTTGATAATTGCTGATGATTTTTTATAACAGACTCTTTATAGTCACCTATATGAAACGCCAGGTTACCATTTTTCTTAGTTGTAAAGCCGTGAGTAATACCAACAAACTGCTTTAATAATTTACTTTGAATAATTTGCATATAATCATTATAACAAATTAAAAGGTCTTTTTTTGAGTAAGCTAAGTAAATATTCTCCCCTACTAGATGGACAGAGCATCGAGTCTAAACGCCAAGAGATAAAAGAGTACTTTCACAACACATATGAGTTATATGAGAAAGTTTTTGAAGTTTTAAAAGATGATGATGTCTTTTATGAAAAGTCTGAGATTACACGCCATCCTATGATATTTTATTTTGGACATACTGCTACTTTTTTTATAAATAAACTTATAAATATGAAGATAATAAATGAGAGAATAAATCCTAATTTTGAGTCAATATTTGCAGTAGGTGTTGATGAAATGTCTTGGGATGATATGGATAGTGCTAGATATAACTGGCCTAAAGTAGTGGATGTTCGTGAGTATCGAGAGAAGGTGAAGGCTCTTGTTGATGAGTTGATTATGACTCTTCCTCTCTCTTTACCTATAAGTGAAAACTCTCCTATGTGGATTATACTTATGGGTATAGAACATGAGAGAATTCACATAGAGACATCTTTAGTTCTCCATCGTCAGATGCCTATAGAATTCATCAAAGATTCTGTGCATTTTAACCTCTGTTCTAAGAGTTCATCAGCATCTAAAAATGAGATGCTAGAGATAAATAGTAATGAGATAAAACTAGGTGTAGATAAAAGCCATAAACTTTATGGCTGGGATAATGAGTATGGTGTTTATAACGAGAGTATTACAGCATTTAAAGCCTCAAAATATCTTGTAAGTAATGGCGAATATATGGCGTTTGTAATCGCTGATGGATATAAAAATGAGGAGTATTGGGATGAAGAGGGAAGAAACTTTTTAGAGTCAACTAAGGCAGAGTATCCTACATTTTGGATTTTAAAAGATGGCGTTTATAAGTACCGATCATTAAGTTCTGAGATAGAGATGCCACTTGATTGGCCTGTTGATGTAAATGCCTTAGAAGCTGAAGCATTTTGTCGTTATAAAAGCTTGCAAGATGGAGTGCTGTATCAACTTCCAAGTGAGGCTGAGTATAGAGCCATATATAATGAAGCTAAAATTGAGGATATTCCCTCATTTCATGAGAGCAGTGCAAATCTAAATTTTTACCACTATGGAAGCTCATCCCCTGTAAATGAGTTTAGTTTTATAACACAAAATGGTAAAGCTATTTATGATGTAGTTGGAAATATTTGGCAGTGGAGTAGAACGCCAATAAGAGCCTTTGAGGGCTTTGAGGTTCATAAAGCCTATGATGACTTCTCTGTACCAACATTTGATGAAAAACATGCACTTATACTAGGCTCTTCGTGGGCAAGTAGTGGCAACCTAATAACAAAACATTCACGTTATGCATTTAGAAAACATTTTTATCAAAATGCTGGTTTTAGATATGTAATAAGTGAAAAAAAGGAAGAGAATTTGAGTGACATATATGAGAGTGATGAGTTAGTTTCACAGTACTGTGAGTTTCAGTATGGAGATACTCACTTTGGAGTTGAAAATTTTGCCATAAGTACAGCAAGAGTTGCAACTTCTTTTGTAAATAATACAAAAAAAGCTCTTGATTTAGGTTGTGCAACTGGACGGGCTACTTATGAGTTAGCAAAAGAGTTTGATGAAGTTGAGGGTATAGACTTCTCTGTCCGCTTTGTGCAAGTTGGTGCAAAACTTAAAGATGATGGCTATGTGGCATTTAGTGTAAAAGAAGAGGGCGAAATATCACAAAATAAAAAAGTTACAATTACTGAGCTTGGCTATGAGCCACTTAAAAGTAAGGTCTCTTTTTGGCAGGGTGATGCTTGTAACTTAAAGCCAAACTTTAAAGGGTATGACCTTATTATGGCGACAAATTTAATAGATAGACTCTATAATCCAAGGCTCTTTCTTGACACAATTGATGAAAGATTAAATGAAGACGGTATATTGGTTATCACCTCTCCTTACACATGGCAAGAGAGCTCAACGAACAAAGAGTTTTGGCTTGGTGGATATGAGGATGAAAATGGAGATTCTGTAAAAACTATAGATGCTCTCACAGAAGTTTTAGCAGATAAGTTTGAACTTATTCATACTCAAGATTTGGATTTTGTTATCAAAGAAACAGCACGAAAATATCAGCATACTATATCAGAAGTTAGCGTTTGGAAGAAAAAATGAGTTATGACTTTTCCCTAAGTGCAAGTAGAGTAGATACAAATGCAGAAAAATATACTTTAAGAGAAGAACTTTTTGGAACTACTGATGTAGAGCCAGTTTGGGTGGCAGATATGGATATAGATACTCCTGACTTTGTTTTACAAGCAGTTAAAAAACGATTAGAACATCCCATAGTTGGTTATGAAGAAGTTCCTACATCAGCATTTGAAGCTCAGATAGAGTGGATGAAGAGAGAACACAACTTAGTGTTTGAGATTAAGGATATGCTCTATTCTCACTCAGTTGTAGCTTCCATGTCTGTTGCTATAGAAGCTTTTACTAAAAAAGGAGAGGGAGTAATAGTTCAAACGCCAGTTTACTCTCCTTTTTTTCATTCAGTTTTAAATCTTGATAGAGAGCTTGTAAAAAATCCTTTAAAACTAAGGGATGATGGAACGTACACTTTTAATATAGAGGATTTAAAGGCAAAAATTGATAAGAACACAAAACTACTTTTACTATGTTCTCCTCATAACCCTGTAGGAAGAGTCTGGAAACAAAAGGAGTTAGAAGCTATATTAGAAGTTTGTTTAGAAAATGATATAGTAGTATTTGCAGATGAGATACACTCAGATTTAGTTTATGTACCAAATGTTCATATACCTTTTGCTTCAATTAGTTCTCAA
>Ga0256826_1000767_pt1 | contig 19835 bp, 12 predicted proteins | sample CV79metaG_FD_185975 | JGI IMG/M metagenome (GOLD analysis project Ga0256826, IMG submission 185975) | Hydrothermal vent microbial communities from East Pacific Rise, Pacific Ocean - CV79 | ecosystem: Environmental > Aquatic > Marine > Hydrothermal vents | place: Pacific Ocean: East Pacific Rise...
GTTGCTCAAAGGAAGAATCAGAGAGTTTGAAGAAGAATTGGTATGGGCTCATTATGGAGTTCAGGTGAAAAACGTAAAGCACTTGCGTTTAGGTTTTTATACTGGGGCTATTTTTACTGAACAACCTGAGCGTAGCCGCGATGTTATCCCTATATTGGAAGAATTCCGTAGAACCAAACCAACTGTAATTAGTTTGGCTCTTGATCCGGAAGGGAGTGGACCTGATACACATTATAAAGTATTACAAGCTATTGCCGATGCTGTAAAACTTTGGGGCGAAGAGACTGATATTTCAAAACTAAAGATTATAGGATACCGTAATGTTTGGTATAAATTCCACCCTGCTGATGCTGAGGTCATTGTTCCGGTTTCTCTTAATTCATTATCATCTTTGGATAATGCCTTTACTAACTGCTATTTGAGTCAGGTGGATGCTAGCTTCCCCAGCTATATGTTAGACGGTAAGTTTAGTACTTTGGCACAGCAAATATGGATAGAGCAATTGAAGAAAATTCAATTACTTCTAGGAAAAAATTATTTCTATGAAAATGAACATCCACGTTTAAGAGGAAGCCATGGCTTGGTTTTCTTTAAAGAAATGGATGTAAAAACATTCCTCTCGCAAGCACGAGATTTAGAGAAATCAATGGAAGGTGGTTTTTAAATGCTTATAATCCTTCCAATTTGATAAAACTAATGCAAATTATAGTTTTTTATACAAAAAAAAGTTTTTACTTAGCGCAAAATCAGTTTTATACTTTTATAACTCCTTCATGGATTAACAAGCGATAAATTATACAAATAAAGAAATTAATTTTTATTGATTTAATACAATCATTATGACAGACAAAAAATCTTCACTCATACCCATAATCATTATTGGAGCATTATTTTTTATACTCGGTTTTATAACATGGCTCAATGGTTTGCTTATTCCACATTTAAAAATAGCTTGTGAATTAACAAATTTTCAAGCCTTATTTGTAGCTTTTGCCTTTTATATCAGCTTTACTGTTATGGCATTACCTTCTTCTTGGGTATTAAAAAAAATTGGATTTAAAAATGGTATGTCGGTAGGTTTATGGATAATGGCTGTAGGAGCTTTAATATTTATTCCTGCTGCCAATACTCGTATTTTTTCCATTTTCTTGCTAGGATTATTTGTTCTGGGAACTGGAATGGCCATTTTGCAAACGGCTGTAAATCCTTATATCACTATCCTTGGGCCTATAGAATCGGCTGCAAAAAGAATCAGTATTATGGGAATTGCAAATAAAACAGCAGGTGCTATTGCTCCTCTTGTATTAGCCTATTTTATTGTTCATGAGGGTGATGATGCTGCTATTAAAAATATTGTGAATTTATCTCAAGAAGAAAAAACAGTATTTTTAGATGCCTTAGCATCAAGGGTTATCAATCCTTATATTGTAATGGCCGGCATGTTAATATTGGCCGGATTTGGCCTAAAATATTCCAACTTACCCGATATAGATGCCGATGATAATGATGAGGTTCAAGATGTATCCGGAGATGCACATTCCAGTATTATAAAATATCCTTTCCTAGTTCTTGGAGTCATCACTCTTTTCCTATACGTAGGTGCCGAAGTAATTGCAGGAGATACTATCATAAGGTATGGCCAATCTTTAGGAATACCATTAGAAACAGCAAAAATGTTTACCACTTATACCATGATCTCCATGCTAGCGGGATATATTATTGGGATTTTTCTAATTCCTCGATTTGTGACCCAACAACGTGCACTACAGGCTTCTGCAGTTCTTGGAATTGTATTTTCTATATTTGCTTTAATCACATCGGGTTTTACATCGGTTTTGTTTATTGCTTTATTAGGTTTGGCTAATGCCTTAGTTTGGCCTGCTGTGTGGCCTTTGGCTATTACTGGTTTGGGTAAGCATCTAAAAACCGGATCAGCTCTATTAATAATGGCTATCTCCGGCGGTGCTATTTTGCCCTTATTATGGGGGAAACTATCAGATATTTATAGTTCACAAACAGCCTATTTAGTATTAATACCGGCTTATTTATTCATTCTATATTTTGCTACTTATGGGCATAAAATTAAAAAATGGTAATATTTTATGGAAACTGTAAATCTCATAGGTATTGATATAGGAGGTACTAAAATAAATGCTTGTAGAATAGAAAGCAATAAAATTGCAAATCAAGTATTGGTTCAAACACCTGCAAAAGAACCCGAAGAAGTTGTTCTAAAGTCTTTATCTGATAGTGTTGAAAAACTCATCAATAAGGATGTTAAAGGGATTGGGGTTGGTGTTCCGGGCATGGTTGATCCTGAGCACGGTATAGTCAAACAAGTTCAAAATATACCTTCATGGAAAGAAGTTCCTTTAAAAAAATATTTGGAAAACAAATTTCAAATTCCTGTATTTGTAAATAACGATGCCAATTGCTTTGCCGCCGGCGAAAAATATTTTGGATATGGTAAAAAATTCCATCATTTTTTGGGAATAACTCTTGGAACCGGCCTGGGTGGAGGAATTATTATTCACGACTCTTTATATAATGGGCTCAGTACCGGAGCCGGCGAAGTAGGCTATCTTCCTTATAAGGATAGTATTTTTGAACATTATTGCAGTAGCCAATTTTTTAGCCATTTTTACCAAACAACTGGCTTAGCAGTTCACAAAAGAGTGATACAAGGTGATAAGGATGCACAAAAAATAATGGATGAGTTTGGTTTTCATTTAGGGGAACTCATCAAGAATATTTGTACAATACTAGCTCCTGAAGCTATTATTTTTGGTGGCTCAATTAGTAAATCATTTCACTCGTTTGAAAAAAGTATGATGGAAAATGTTCAAACTTTTTCTTTCCCTTCGGTAATTAAAAACTTAAAAATTATACCTAGCAATATCAACGATATAGCTGTACTTGGAGCTGCAGCACTGTATTACGATAGTTTATAATTAAAAAAATATAATATTGTCCCTTATGAAAAGAGTCATCTTTTTCCTTTTATTGCTTGTAAATATATCCTGTTCTTATAATTCTAAAACCAGATTGGCAATAATCCCCAAACCTAATAAAACTTTAAAGCAAAGTGGCCAATTTACTTTGAATACTCATGTATATATTCAAAACCAGATTGAGAAAAAATCCTTTATAAATAGCATAGCCGTTTTCCAAAAAATGGTTTTCGAAAAAACTAATCTGAAATTAAAAGTGAATGTTGGGACCGACAAAAAATCAAAAGCTATTATTTTAAAGCTTAATGATACGTTTTCAGCGGAACAGTATTTACTAAATATCTCTAATAATGAAATTCTAATCGAAGGAGGTGATGAAGCTGGGCTTTTTTATGGAATGATGAGTCTTTATCAACAAATAAAAAAGCAAAGAAAATATTATAGCGTATCTGCTTTCATTATTGAAGATCAGCCTGCCTTTAAATGGCGTGGATTGCATCTGGATGTATCGCGTCATTTCTTCTCGGTACAAGAAATAAAAAAGATTTTGAGTGCTATGGCTTTGCTTAAACTAAATACTTTTCATTGGCATCTGACTGATGATCAGGGCTGGCGTATTGAAATAAAAAAGTATCCAAAGCTGACTACTATAGGAAGTAGTAGAAAAGAAACATTAGTGGGACATGCAGCAAATTGGCCCGAAACTTACGATAACGAAGAAGTAAAAGGATTTTATACCCAGAAAGAGATTAAGGAAATTGTAGAATATGCATCTGCTCACCAAATCAATATTATACCCGAGATTGAAATGCCCGGACATGCAGTTGCTGCATTAGCAGCCTATCCCGAGTTTGCTTGTACACAAGGCCCATTTGAAGTATGGACAAAATGGGGAGTAAATCCGGAAGTGTTTTGTGCTGGTAATGAAAATACTTATCTCTTCTTAGAAGATATATTAGATGAAGTATGCGATTTGTTTCCCGGAGAATATATACATATTGGTGGCGATGAATGCCCAAAGGAAAGATGGAAACATTGCAGAAAATGTCAGGCGAAAATAACAGAAGAAAACCTGCAAAATACGGAGGAGTTGCAGGGATATTTTACCAAAAGGATGGAAGCTTATCTTTTCACTAAAGGTAAAAAAACAGTAGGTTGGGACGAGATATTAGATGGAGGAGTTCCTTCAAGAGCAATAATAATGAGTTGGCGTGGTGAAGAAGGTGGAATTGCTGCAGCTATGGCGGGTAACGATGTGGTGATGGCACCAAATGATTATGTTTATTTTGATCATTATCAAGATGTTTTGTATGAGCCATTGGCCATTGCAGGCTTAACTAGAATGAAGGAAGTATATGATTTTAATCCTGTACCGGAAAACATGATTAGCAAACAGGAACATATCTTGGGGGCTCAAGCACAATTATGGACGGAGTATATTAAAAACAATAGCCACTTGGAATATATGATTTTCCCTCGGCTTTTAGCATTATCCGAAGCATTGTGGACTCAGCAAGAAAATAAAAATTATGTCGACTTTCAAACTCGTTTAAGCAATTGGTATCCAAATTTGGACCTGCTAAAACTCAATTATCGAATTGATTACCCTCATGGCTTTAACAAAATGAATAAAACTTTAAAAGATAGGTTTAAAGTAAAACTCTCCTCAGAAAATTCAGATGCCGCAATATATTATACTATAAATGGATTTGAGCCTGATGCTCAATCAATGAAATACAGCAATGAAATACAATTAATAATGCCGGAAGATAGCCTTTTAAAAGCCATAGCCATTTTACCTAATGGTAAGAAAAGCAAAGTGCATCAAGGTATATTTATTAAAGAAGAACCTATTGAAGCTATAAGTTTAAATAATGCACGACAAGGTGTACATTATCAGTATTATAAAGGAGAATTTTTATCAGCTTCTTCTATAGATACTAGCATGAAAAGTACAACAGGCAGTATCAATCAAATAAAAATTCCTGATGAAAATGATGGGGATTTTTTCGCAATTATTTATTCAGGATATATCAAAATTCCTGATGACAATCTTTATACTTTCTACCTTTATTCCGATGACGGTAGCATCCTCAATATAAGCGGTAAAGAAATAATAAATAACGATGGATTTCATTATGGTTTTGAAAAAAGTGGACAAATTGCTTTAAAAGCAGGTTATCATCCATTTGAAATAAAATATTTGCAAGGCAATTATGGAGGCGAATTAAAATTGCAATGGAGTGTAAATGGTGATGATAAAAAAGAAATCCCATCGAATTATTTATACAATTTCAATTAAAACCACAAGTAATTATAGCCTATAAATATCAGTATCTTATTTTTCATTCTGAATTTTATTCCTTTTCCAATCTGCTCTTATATTACTAGCAAAATGAGTTATTACTTTGTATATATCTCACATTCTGTACTTAAATATTAATCAAGAATAATAAATTGATCCGTATTTTAATATTCCATTTATATATATATTATGATTTTTTAAATTTCTCTTGCATTTGCCCTGTATTTTTTTGTAACTTCATGTAACGAAATAAATTATTAAAAAAATAAACCTGTCAACTATGAAAAAGAATAAAATGATTATGCTAACATTCATCATTGTAGGAATGTTAGTTATAACAAGCTGCGAGAAAAATTTTAACAATACTAATGAAGAACCTAATCCTGAACCAAGTGGGACAACAATGGAGAATTTGATTGCATCCCCAAGCTTTGATTGGGAAAACACTCAAGATACCAAAGTACAAATCTATACAAAAGACAATCAAGGAAATCCAGTAAAAGGGGTTAAAGTAAGCGTTAAAACAGGCTTTGCCGAAGAAGGTGGTCAAGAAATCATTAGCGGAGTTACCAACAATCAAGGTTTGTTTGATGTTGCATATAATTTTGAAGCCGACAGAGAAAATGTTGTCGTATCAACAGATTATTTAGGTTTTATCCCCGAAGCTCAAATACCAATTACAAATGGACAAATAAGTTTCACTTTTGGAGGAACAAGAGAATCGTTTAAAGCACAAGATTTTACCGAAGCACCTTATATTTCCAGAATAGAATCAACTTTGAAAAACTCACTGAATCCTAATATCACAATTAATTATATTGGTACTTATAATAGCTCTGGTGTACCAGATTACCTAGAACCCGAAGGAGATTATATAAGTCCTGAATTTTTGGAAGATATTAATGCTGCTTTACCAGAATGGCATCCGGTTCCAGTTTATCACCCTGAGTATTTATTAGGTGTTAACGAACATAATTTATTGATTCTTGACAATGCAGATGTTTGGGTAACTTTTGTTTCTGAAGGAGCAGGTTATCGTAATGTTTTAGCATATTATACTTATGAAAGAAATTCTGCTCCAGAAGTACCTGAAGATGTAACCGAATGTACAGTAATTTTCCCCAATGCTTCATTTGAGGGGAGTGGAGGAGGATTGTTTTCAGGAGATAAAGTATACCTAGGTGCTTTTGAAGAGAATACCGTTATAGGTTGGATTATTATGAGAGATGGATTTAGAGGTGGACAAGCAACAGAAGGTAATGGATTGCTTTATTCAAATTTGGAATTAAATCCTGAACCAGATATCACTTACCGCCAACACTGTGTTCTTCTTTACGATGAAGGTAGAGATTTATTTGTCATCAGCTTTGAAGATTTAATACGTCCGGGTGGCGACAACGATTTCAATGATGCTGTATTTTATGCTACTGCAAATCCCATTGAGAATATTGAATCTGGAAATGTACAACCTGCTTATCCTGACCCTGTTGATACTGACGGTGATGGCATTTACGATAGCTTTGATGATTACCCAAATGATCCAAATTTGGCATTCGATAACTTTTATGCGAGTTCCGAACTATACGGAACATTGGCGTTTGAAGACCTATGGCCGGCAAAAGGCGATTACGATTTTAACGATTTAGTGATAGATTATAACTTTAATAGAATATCTAATGCTCAAAATGAAGTGGTGACTCTTCGAGGGAAGTTCGCCGTGAGAGCTATTGGCGCTAGTTTTAAAAATGGCTTTGGATTTACTATAGAAGGACTTAATCCTAACGCAATTGCATCAGTAACAGGTACAAATTATACCGAAGGATATATACAAACAAATGCAAATGGGACAGAAGCAGGCCAAACAAGCGCCACTATCATTGTATTTGACAATGCTTGGGAAAATGGCCATGGTAATACCAGAGCAGGACAGGATTTCATTATTCCTGATACAATTACTGTAGATATTACCTTAAGTACACCTATTGCTGCAGATGATTTTGGAATTGCTCCTTTTAATCCGTTTATTATCGTTAATAAGAATAGAGGAAAAGAAGTGCATTTGCCAAACTATTTACCATCTGATTTAGTTGACGAGTCCTTCTTCGGACAATCTTTTGATGATACCCAACCAGATATAGGAAAGTATTATAAAACAGTGGATAACCTTCCTTGGGCTGTGAATTTCCCAAGTAAATTTGAATATCCCTTAGAAACTATAAGCATTGATTTGGGTCACTTAAAATTTATTCCTTGGGTATTAAGCAATGGCCAAGAATATAAAGATTGGTATAAAGATTTAGATGGCTATAGAGATAACTCAAAAATATACGTTGAATAGTTTTTTTTAGTTGATAAGTGTTTTGATTTTTCATTAAGCTGCTCATTTTAATGGGCAGCTTTTTTTTATCTTCTTTAGCTATATATCACCTAATATTTTTAATTTAGCTGCAATCATTTTTTTATACAAATATTTTCGCAACATGATAACACAAGAATTAATAAATCCCAAAAGTATAGTAGTAGTTGGTGGTTCCAATGATATTCATAAACCGGGGGGCAAAATTCTTAAAAACCTAATTGATGGAGGTTTTAATGGGAATTTATATGTTTCTAATCCAAAAGAGGATGAAATACAAGGCATCAAATCTTATAGAGATTTAAAAGATCTACCGGAAACCGATTTAGCAATAATCGCTATTGCAGCTAAATACAGCTTGCCAACTATTGAGTTTCTAACAGAAAATAAAAAAACCAAAGGCTTTATTATTATTTCTGCTGGTTTTAGTGAGGAAAACAAAGAAGGAGCTATTTTAGAAAAAAAGATTGTAAATCAGATTGAAAAATTTGGAGGCTCGTTAATTGGACCTAATTGCACCGGTATTCTTACTCCTGATCATCATAGTATTTTTACAGAGCCTATCCCAAAACTCAATCAAAAAGGTTGTGATTTTATTTCTGGATCGGGTGCCACTGCATGTTTTATTATGGAAGCCGGAATTGATAAAGGATTGAGTTTTGCATCTGTTTACGCCGTTGGGAATTCTGCTCAAATAGGGGTGGAGGAAGTTTTAGAATATTTGGATGATACTTTTGATGAAAACAAATCTAGCAAAGTAAAACTCCTATATATTGAAACAATCGATAAACCGGACAAACTTCTAAAACATGCACAATCTCTTATTAGCAAAGGTTGTAGAATAGCAGCTATTAAAGCTGGATCCAGTGATGCTGGTAGCCGTGCCGCATCTTCTCATACAGGAGCTTTGGCTAGTCCTGATGTGGCTGTTAATGCTCTATTTAAAAAGGCAGGGATTGTTCGTTGCTTTGGTAGAGAAGACCTGATAACAGTAGCATCTATCTTTATGCACCCTAAATTGGAAGGGAAAAACATAGCCATTATAACTCATGCCGGTGGTCCTGCTGTTATGCTTACAGATGCCTTATCAAAAGGAGGATTAGAAGTGCCACAAATTAAAGGGAAAACTGCCGATGAATTAAAAGAAAAACTATATCCGGGTTCTTCTGTAGCAAATCCTATCGATTTTTTAGCTACTGGTACTGCGGAGCAATTAGGAACTATTATTGATTATGTGGATACTAAGTTTGATGAAATAGATGGTATGGTTGTGATTTTTGGAACACCCGGCTTAAATACTATTTTCGATGTGTACAATCTGCTCAATGAGAAAATGAAAACTGCTCGTAAACCTATATTTCCTGTTCTTCCTTCCACATATACTGCTTCTAAAGAAGTAAACGCTTTTATTGAAAAAGAAAGAATAAATTTTCCTGATGAAGTTAATCTTGGTCGTGCTCTTGCAAGAGTTTTTCATACTAATCCTCCAATAAGTGAATATGAAGGACTACCAGAAATTGATCATGCGTATATTCGTGCAATTATTGATAGTGCAGAAAATGGCTATTTACTACCGCGACAAGTAAGATCTTTACTTGACGGTGTTGGAATACCCAGAGCTATAGAAGCAACTGTATACACGGCAGAAGGTGCTGTGGAAAAAGCCGCTACTGTGGGTTTTCCTATGGTAATGAAAGTAGTAGGTCCCATTCACAAATCAGATGTAGGGGGAGTGGTTTTAAATGTACTAGATGAGACATTTATGCTAAAAGAGTTTGAACGCATGATGCAAATACCAGAAACCACCGGAATACTTATGCAACCTATGTTAAGTGGAACTGAGTTATTTGTTGGTGCCAAATATGAAGATAAATTTGGTCATATGATTCTTTGTGGATTAGGAGGCATATTCATTGAAGTATTAAAAGATGTTCAGTACGGATTAAGCCCTCTTGGGAAAGCAGAAGCTCTCACTATGATAAAAAGCCTAAAAAGTTATAAAATTATAGAAGGCGTTCGTGGGCAAAAGGGCATCAACGAGAATACCTTTGCTGATATTTTAGTCCGTTTATCTGCCTTACTTCAAGTAGCTCCGGAAATTATAGAAATGGATTTAAATCCCTTATTAGCTACAAGCGAAAAGATAATTGCTGTTGATGCACGTATTCGTATCGAAAAATAGTTTTTAAAAAGTATACTGACGTTATAAAGAGAAAGACCATTAGCAAACTCGCTAATGGTCTTTTTATAATCTAAATAGAGCTCGGTGATTAAATACGACTTCTATATTATTAATCAATAAAAAAAGGGTAAGCTACTTGCATCGCACCGCTACAACTTTATACCCTTGCTACGTTCCCGTCCTGGGGGAGTTCTAAAGGAGCTGGTCGTACAAGACTTACCCAGCGGCAAAAATACAAATGTTTTGGAATGACAAACATATTTTATCATTTTTTTTAGCATCATTTTTAATATTTTTATTTACAAGCTGATATTCAGATATTTATAATTTAAACAGACAATAAGCAATTTTTATACCTTTGCAGCCCTAAAAAAATATAAAAGAATGTCTGAAAATACAATCAACAAAATTACACATGACGGCATCATCAAACATATCACTGATGATAAGATCATTATCAGTATTGTGTCTATGGCCTCCTGTGCCTCTTGTCAAGTAAAAGGTGCCTGCTCAGCGTCTGACGTTGAAGAAAAAATTGTTGAAGTGAGAAAAATTCCTGGAAGAGAATATAACAGAGGCGACTTTGTAACAATCGTAACTAACACCAGCGTAGGAGCCTGGGCAGTGATGTTTGGATATGTTTTTCCGCTTATAGTTGTTGTTATTTCCCTAATTATTCTTACAAATATAATTGATGATGAAGGGGTGGCTGGTCTTATTTCTATTGGTTTATTAATCCCATATTATTTTGGATTATATCTTTCCAAGAAAAAAATGACAGAAAGTTTTGAATTTACTCTAAAATAAACCCCATGAATTTGCACAATAGAATATCTGCTTTTGTGGATTTGGGAAAATTCATTAACTTGTTGACAAATAACAATATGCAAGCTTTATCTCAACAAGAATTGCGTAAATTTACCAATAATACTGAAGAGTTAGAGAAGGCCCAAGATGATTTAATAAATTACTTTCAATATTCTATTAATTATAATGCATGGTTTACTCAGGAATTTGTTTTATTGGCATTAAACGATTGGGCAAATTCCTTACAAAAAGAAAAAATAGAGGAGTGGCTATCGTCTTATCACATAAACAATCAACTTAGCGAAAAGACAGTAGCTGTTGTAATGGCAGGTAATCTACCACTAGTTGGGTTTCACGATTATTTAAGTGTGTTGCTTAGTGGTCATAAGATTCAGGCAAAACTCTCATCTGATGATACTGTCTTATTACCTATCCTGCACAGAATATTGGGGGTTTTTGAACCAAAAATGATCGACAGAGCTAAATTTACCAAATCCCTATTGAAAAATTTTAATGCGATTATTGCCACAGGCTCCAATAATACTTCTAGATATTTTGATTATTATTTTGGTAAATATCCCAATATAATTAGGAGAAACAGGAGTGGAGTTGCCATATTATCAGGTGATGAAACAGAAAAAGAACTTGAGAATTTATCCTTGGATATAATGACATATTTTGGACTTGGTTGCCGAAGTGTATCAAAACTATATATCCCTAAAAACTATAATTTCAATAAACTATTCACTAGCTTAGAAAGCTGTAAGCATTTGGCTAATCATCATAAGTTTTTCAATAATTACGAATATAATAAGGCTATTTATTTAGTTAATAGCGATAAGCATCTAGATACTGGTTTTCTTTTATTTAAAAATGATACGGCCCTTTCGTCACCTATTTCTGTTATCTATTTTGAAGAATATACCAATCATAATTCACTCATGTCTGTTTTGGAAGTTCATAAGGACGAAATACAGTGTATTATTGGGAAAGATTATATCCCTTTTGGTATGTCGCAACACCCCCAATTATACGATTATGCCGATGGAGTTGATACTCTTCAATTTTTATCTAATCTGTAGTTAATTCGTGTATTTATTAGAAAAAAAGGAGATTAATGCTAATTATTCCACTAATTAACAAACCAGAGTTGATAAAAGTGGATAAAAAAGAAATAAATATTTTTATTTTAATTGAAAAATAGTACTTTTGCACCCCGAAATAATAAAGAGAAAAAGAAATGAGAAAAGATATTCATCCAACAGATTATAGATTTGTTATTTTTAAAGACATGTCTAACGAGTATGCATTTATGACAAAATCAACTGTTAAGACTAAAGACACTATTGAGTGGGAAGACGGTAAAGAATACCCTCTAGTGAAACTTGATATCTCAAGTGAATCACATCCTTTTTACACAGGTAAGATGAAGCTAGTGGATTCAGCAGGACGTGTTGATAAATTCAGAAATAAATACAAAAAACATTTCGATAAGAATACAAAATAGTATTTGTTATAAAATATTTTAAAAGCCCATTTCTATTAAGAAATCGGGCTTTTGGTGTATTCATACCTATTCGTTGCAATATGTAAAACCATGTGTAAAACTAATTATTTTCAGTATATAACTGATTTGGATAATTCCTTATTTTTTTGTATTATTGTATAAATCGTATTTTTAAGATTAACATATCGTAAACCTTTAATTATTAAAATCATGAACTACATTCTTTTTGATGACTCATCCAGAAATAACTTACTTCCTCTTACATTTATGAGGCCTGTTGCCGACATCAGAATCGGTATTCTTACTATTAGAGAAAAATGGGAGAAATACTTAAATCAAACTACATCCACAATCACCGAACCCTATTTGGCTACAAAATATCCTATTCAACAATCGGATGATAATGTTTTAATAAATGGTTCCGTATGCCCTACAGATGAAATGGTAGCAGCTGTTAAAGGATTGCAGAAAAATGAAACTCTTAGTACAGATAATTATATTATTGCGATGAATGTAGGTGATGATGTATTTGGTGAGTCAGATGTGGTAGTGGGAGTGGATGCTAAATCAATTAAGTTTGAAGGAAAGCACATTAAATTAAGTAATACTTATGATATCTTTTCTAAAAATGGCGAAGCCATTGAGCACGATTTTGAATTAATCACAAAAGGAAGAAAATCACAGAAACTCAGTAATACTAATCGCGTTTTAGGTTTGGAGAAAATATTCATTGAGGAAGGTGCTAAAATAGAATTTGCAATCCTGAATGCTGAAAATGGACCCATATATATAGGAAAAGACGCACAGATTATGGAGAATGCAGTCATTCGTGGTCCTTTCTCATTAGGAGATAATGCAGTTATTAAAGTAGATGCCAAAATATATGGCCCCACTACAGTTGGCCCATGGTCTAAAGTAGGTGGCGAAGTAAACAACTCAGTTATTTTTGCCCATAGTAATAAAGCTCATGATGGCTTTTTAGGGAATAGCGTTATAGCAGAATGGTGTAATCTAGGAAGCGATACCAATACATCAAATTTAAAAAACACCTACGAACCTGTCCGACTATGGAATTACCCTCAAGGAAGTTTCACAAATACCGGACTTACCTTTTGCGGATTAATTATGGGTGACCATTCAAAATGTGGAATCAATACCATGTTCAATACCGGAACTGTAGTTGGAGTTAATTGCAATATTTTTGGTTCAGGTTTCCAAAGAAATTATATCCCTTCTTTTCGTTGGGGTGGAACAGGCAAACAAAGCACATTTGAGATTCGTAAAGCTATTAAAGTTGCAAAAATAGTTTATGAAAGACGAAACAAAGATTTTGACAAAACGGAGCAAGACATTTTGAAGGCAGTTTTTGACTTAACTATAGCCAACTCGGCCTACTAAAAAAAAATAGAATAAATAATACTGAAAAGCCCTTTACTGGGCTTTTTTGGTATATTATTTGAACTACTGTGCTTAGGTTTCAGATGAAAAATTTAATGAGCTGATTCACAATACTATAAAATACTAAAATTATTGTTTTATAAATTAATCAATGACTAACTGTCAAATTGTCCCTTTATGAATGAAAAAATGACAAATCTGATACATTTTTCTGATCTAATGGATCAGGATACCGAATTTATTCCTTTGCTCACAACAGAAGATGAAGAGCTGATGAATGCAGAAAAAATGCCCGATGTTCTTCCGGTGCTACCACTACGTAATACCGTTCTTTTTCCGGGTGTTGTAATTCCAATTACTGTAGGTCGAGACAAAAGTATCAGGCTGATAAAAGACGCATATAATACCAAAGATAAAACCATTGCGGTTACCTCACAAAAAGACGTATCTGTTGAGGAGCCTGTCTATGAAGATTTATATTCCATTGGAACAGCGGCTTATATATTAAAGCTTTTAAATATGCCCGATGGCACAACCACCGCAATTATTCAGGGTAAAAAAAGAGTTGAACTACAAGAAGTAGTGCAAACAGAGCCCTATTTTGTGAGTAAAGTAAAAAGTAAAAAAGAAAAAAAACTTCCCAATAACGATGCTAAATTTAAAGCACTATTAGATTCTTTAAAGGAATTATCCATAAAAATAATTAAACAATCTCCTGATTTACCTTCAGATGCAGCGTTTGCGCTTAAGAATATAGAAAGCCCTAATTTCTTAGTTAATTTTATAAGTAGTAATTTAAATATTGATGTTGCTGAAAAACAAAAATTCTTAGAAACTGAAGGCATTGATAGTAGAGCTCAAAATGTTTTGGCAAGTTTGCATAAAGAATTACAAGAGCTGGAGCTTAAAAATCAAATCCATAATAAGGTTAGAAAAGATATGGATAAGCAACAGCGAGAGTATATATTAAATCAACAGCTCAGAAAAATTCATGAAGAGCTGGGCGATGTCCCAAGCGAAACAGAAGTTGAAGACTTGGTAAAAAAGGCCAAAAACAAGAAATGGACTAAGGATGTAGCCAATACTTTTGATAATGAATTGAAGAAACTACGCAGAATGAATCAACAGGCTGCTGAATTCTCTATACAGCTCAATTACTTGGATACATTGGTAAGTTTGCCTTGGGGAGAATATACTAAAGACAATCTTGATATTAAACATGCACAAAAAGTACTCGACGATGATCATTATGGATTGGAGAAAGTAAAAGAACGCATTTTAGAATATCTTGCTGTAATTAAACTGAAAGGAGACCTGAAATCTCCGATTATTTGCTTAGTAGGACCTCCGGGAGTAGGAAAAACATCTTTAGGTAAATCTGTTGCTCGTGCTTTAAAAAGAAAATATATCCGAATGTCATTAGGGGGAGTTCGTGATGAATCCGAATTAAGAGGTCATAGAAAAACTTATATTGGCGCTTTACCTGGTAGAATAATTCAAAATCTTAAAAAGGCAAACTCATCTAATCCAGTTTTTGTATTGGACGAAATAGACAAAGTAAGCGGAAATAATATTAGTGGTGATCCACAAGCAGCCCTTTTGGAAATTCTTGATCCCGAACAGAATACTGCTTTTCACGATAATTATTTAGAAGTGGACTACGATTTGTCAAAAATCATGTTCATTGCAACAGCAAATGGTATTGGTAATATTCATCCTGCTTTACGCGACAGAATGGAGATTATTGATTTGAGTGGCTATTTAAAAGAAGAAAAAATTGAAATAGCAAAACGCCATTTATTACCAAAACAATTGAAGGAGCACGGTGTCAAAAAATCTCAACTTACATTTTCTAAAGATATTATTGAAAGAATAGTTGTTGATTATACACGAGAGTCCGGTGTGCGATTATTAGAAAAAAACATTGCAAAAGTAATAAGAAATAGGGTTAAGGCTATTGTGATGGAGGAGGAGTACAATAAAAAAATTAGCCCCAAAGATTTAAACGATATTATGGGACGCCCTAGATTTCGTAGAGATAGAGACTTGAGTAACGAAATAGCTGGAGTAGTTACCGGACTAGCATGGACAAGTGTTGGTGGCGAAATTCTTTTTATTGAAACCAGCCTAAGCAAAGGAAAGGGAGGCATGACATTAACTGGGAATTTAGGCGATGTTATGAAAGAGTCTGCTAATTTAGCTTTTCAATATTTAAAAGCGCATGCTGATGAATTAGGAATATCTGACAAGCTTTTCACTAATTATAATCTTCATATACATATTCCGGAAGGGGCTACACCTAAAGATGGACCATCTGCAGGAGTAACCATGTTTTCTGCTTTAGTGAGTCTGTATACTCAAAGAAAAGTAAGGTCAAAAATTGCCATGACTGGAGAAATTACTCTACGTGGGAAAATTCTTCCTGTGGGTGGAATCAAAGAGAAAATTTTAGCTGCAAAAAGTGCTAAAGTAACCGAGATTTTGCTTTCAAAAGAAAACCAAAAGGATATTGAAGAAATAAATGAAAAGTATATCAAAGGTGTGAAATTTAAATTCTTTGATCAATTAATGGATTTAGTGAATTATGCCATTTTGGAAACTAAAGTTAGAAATCCAATGTGTTTTGATTTTGAGGATACAAAGGATAAATAATTGGAATTTATAGTTTGGGCAATTTGAAATAACCTAAATGTTCTTTGTTTCAAACATAATCCAATTAGTCTGATGATTTATTATTGGAGCGTTTCAAAAAAAACGCTCCTTTTTCTTTAATGTCCCAGTAATTAATATCCAAGCTATCACTCTGGCGTTTCCATTTTCTTGTGTTCCAGTAATTATTGCTTGCATCAAGAATAAGCGTATCAAAAGACACTAAAGAATCAATAGTAAACATGCTTAATTTAGGATTATTTCTAATGAGTAAATAGTTGAAGTGATTCTCCTTCTTGAGTAGCGGAATGAGCTGCCTTTCATCTAATATGAGAAATGATTTTCCTTGGAAATAAATTACATTATTTCCAGTAATAAAAGGGGCTTCAATACTATTTTGTACCGAATCAATTCTTATAATATATTTGTTTTTTATTCTGTTATTTAATTGATAATCTAATGTGTATTTATCAATTTCATAAGTCTTTGCTTTAAGTGAAGAATCACAAAATAAATAAGACTGATTACCTTCAATAATATTTATTAAGCTATGTTTTGGGATATTATAAATAACCAATTCAGATTGTTGATTTACTCCAAATCTTTCCCAGGAATTACTAATCATTAAAATGATAAAGGTGCCTAGTAGAAGAAAAATATACACTGCCCTTTTATAAATCAAAGCTAAAGATGCAAAAACAATAATTAGGTAAATCAGTAATGTATCGCTGGCAGTAAAAAACAAATCTCTTCTAACAGCAAAAGGTATTGCATTAATCAGTTCAAGAGAGTAATTAAGAATTTGCAAAGTAAAATATAAGCCTTTGGTTAGTAACATGCCCAAGTAGCTCGATCCAGAGCCAATAAGATAAACAAAGATATTTGCAAAACCACTTGTAAGTACCAGAAAACTTAATGGAATAACAATGATATTAGTTAAGATAAAATAAATGGGAAATTGATGGAAATAATATATAGCAAGAGGAAACGTTCCTAGCTGTGCAGCTATTGAAACGGCCACCAAATCACGAATAGTTATTCCTAGCCATGTCCGGCATTTAACTAAAGCAGATAGCCGGGGCTGAAAAATAAGGATAGATAAAACAGCCAAGTAAGACAATTGGAAACCAATGTGAAATAGCAAAAAGGGATTGTAAATAAGCAAAACGAATGCAGATGCCGCTAAACTATTATATACACTGGTTTTTCTGTTCATAATGCCTCCAAAAGTAATGAAGCTGAACATAGTTGCAGCTCTGAATACCGAAGGAGAAAGCCCGGTAATTAATGCATAGGACCAAATAATAAACAATAAAATGATAGAATGAATAATATCACCATAAGTATATTTTTTAATAAATTTTAGTAAGGTATTGAAAATAATAAAAATGATTCCAACATGAAGTCCACTAACACATAAGATGTGCATGGCACCAGACCCTGCATATAACTGCCGTAAGTCTTGATCTATATACTCGTCATAACCCAATAATATAGCTGATGCTACTGCAAATTCCGGTTCGTTAAAATTAAAATCTTCTAAAATTTTTAATAATGCATTCCTCACATACAAACTCAATTGTATAATTACATTGGGCGAGCTATGATGCGTTTTTAACCAGTCTGTTCTTATTAAATACATAGAGTGACTGATGTTTTGTTGCCTTAAATAGTTTGCATAATCAAACTCATTGGGATTTCCCAAACCTGATATTGATTGTAAATTATTTGCTATCAATAATTCATCACCATAGTTAAGTGTTGGTCTGCATTCTTTATCAAAGTAAAGAATTATTTTCCCACTTACTTTTTTCGGAATTGTATCATGAATTTGGTAGGCCGCTTTTACATTGACAACGGTTTTGTAGGAGTTTTTCCTTTCAATTAAAGGAGTGTTTATATATACTACATAATGACTAACACTATCCAACTTGGAGTAATGATTACTTAAATGACTATCTGTTTTTACCCACAATAACTGAATGCCCATTAAAAAGAAAAGAAGCCCAATAGCATACCCACTAATATATCTCCAAGAAAACTTGCGTAAAATAATGGGGCGAAATATCCAAATTATCAGGAGTGTGAATAAACTAATAATTATCGGAAGAGGAATAGTAATAGTTTTTAAAGCATGACCTGTGAGGATACCAAATATAAAAGATATCAACAAACGAAATAGGGGATATTCGTTGGCAAATTTCATGCTGCGTTTGTATATTTGTGTTTGAATAATACTGCTCAAATTAAAGAGCTAGCTTTACAAATATACAATAAATAATTTCCTTGAGTATAATACGCCAGAAGTTATACCTATGTATTTCTCTTAAACTTTTAATATTAGACTTATTTAATGCGCTTTTTCTTGATGATATTTTGATGCTTCAATGATAAATTCTCTTATAATTGGTAATGATAAACTTGCATTTACGGAGTCTAACCTTTCAGGATGCCATTGTACAGCTAATAAAAAACCCTTCTCTTTCTGTTCTTTCCATTCTACAGCTTCTATTATACCATCCTTACTAAAAGCAGACGCTTTTAAATTTACTGCTAACCTATCAATTGCCTGATGATGATTACTATTTACTTGGTATTTTGTTGGATTACAAACACGTTCTAAAAAACTATTATTTACTAAAACAACTGAATGATAGCAGTTTCTCCAATCTTTAATCCGGTGTTTTACAATAGTATCGTGATCGCTTGGAATATCAATTATTAATGAACCACCTAAAGCAACATTAATTATTTGCTCTCCTCTACAAACGCCAACCAGTGGCATTTCCTTTTTAATTGCCTTTTTAATTAACGAGATTTCAAGACTGTCTCTGTAGAAGTCGAAACTACCACAACGTGCTGTATCAGCCAGTTTGTTATACCACCCGGGGTAAACATCAGCTCCTCCAGTTATCAGCAATCCATCACAATTATCCAAAACCTTCAAGGCTGAGTCCAATCCAAGTTCATACATGTTGATAATTTGTACTTCGGAGTCCGCTTTATGAATCCATTTTGGATAATTGCCATAATACTTTACCGGAGTTGCTTTTGAAATTGCGATAACGATTTTCTCCTTCTCAACATTGCAGCTATTAAAGCTAAAAGCAATTAATAATAGCAACAGAATAAATAGTGGTTTTAATCTATTCATATCTAAAATATATTTTTGTAAAAATACTAAGTTTTTTCAAAAGATGCTTTATATGATGTTTATACAAATGCATTATTTTGTATTAATTTATTAAAAACTAATCTGATACCGGCTTAATACTACAAAGGATGATGAATTTTATTAGCTGGTTTAATTAAGATATTGTTTTAAATATTCTCCGAATGCTTTTTGAGTAAATCAACAAACCATTCAGGAGCTCTTTGTGGACGAGCTCTTTCAACATTTAAAAATATAAGCTCATTAAAACCCTCATTAATCTTTTGTCCGTCTTGGTTATAAATTTCATATTCAAAACGAATTCTGGTATTTGGCAGCTCAGGTATGCGAGTAATAATAGTTAATAAATCATCGTAACGAGCTGGCCGAATAAACTTACTAAATTGATTTAAAAGTGGCATCACAATACCTTCTTCTTCAATCTCTTTGTAGGTGCGACCCATTTGTCGCAAAGATTCTGTTCTGCCTACTTCATAGTATGTTGCATAATTCCCATTATATACAAAGC
>Ga0256826_1000768_pt1 | contig 19826 bp, 17 predicted proteins | sample CV79metaG_FD_185975 | JGI IMG/M metagenome (GOLD analysis project Ga0256826, IMG submission 185975) | Hydrothermal vent microbial communities from East Pacific Rise, Pacific Ocean - CV79 | ecosystem: Environmental > Aquatic > Marine > Hydrothermal vents | place: Pacific Ocean: East Pacific Rise...
TGGTCTTCGTCGCCTCTTGCCATTGTAAAATACAAGTCGTTTTTATCTTCAATATCTCTGAATCGTCGAGGAATCGCACCTAAAACAAACATAGCATCTAGCATATTGTCATAATAACTAAAGTCATTTACCGCAACACAATCAACACCAGCATCTTTTTGATAATTCCAATGTCGGCTTCTTAGCTCTTTCGCAGTCGCTTCAACTTCTGAAAATTCAGCCTCACCTTTCCAGTAAGATTCTAATGATTTCTTTAATTCTCTCTGCTCTCCAATTCTTGGAAAACCTAATACATAACTTTTCATATATTTCCTTGTAATAATTTTTGTAATTTTATCTAAAGTTGTTGGTTATTCGTCGTCATCTTCTTCAGGACATTCAACACCTGCACCATTTTGATAAACAAGTTCGCCACCCATTTTACCTTGGAGCATATTTTGAGAAATTGCTAAAAGTAGTAAAACCGTGAAAACTGTTTCCATAACTTTGCATTCTCTTTTGTAAGCTAATAATTTTAGCACTGTTAAAATTGCAAATCCAATTCCTAACATCATTCCTAAATCTTTATGTTGCTTAAGTAAAGCTTGAGCTTCCTCTGTTAAAAGAGGATAAACATCAATCGCCTCTTTGCCACCTGTCAGCCAAGCGATAACTACACTAAAAGCAGTTGCAAACATTAAAATCAGAGTGATTTTAGAAAGATTCCTATCTTTTTTGACTAAAGATAGGACTTGAAAAATTAACACAATAATAGGTAAAACTATTGCGAAATGAACACTCAACGGGTGAATCATTTTAAAATCCTTTGAAATATAAATTTTCCTAATTATAGTCAAGATTTATCAAAAAAATTAAATATTCTGTTTATTAAGATAAGTTTTTGGGTAGAATATGGAAAAACGAAATAAAGATGTCTAAGAAAAAAGTATTAATAGGTTTAAGTGGTGGAATTGATTCCTCATATTCAGCTTATCTTTTAAAAAAAATGGGTTATGAAGTTGAGGGATTATATTTAAAACTACACAGTCGAGATAAGTATTTTGATGAAAATATTGCAAGAGTAAAAAAAGTTACAGATTTTCTAGATATTCCTTTACACATTGGAGATTTACAAAGTGAGTTCTTTGATAAAGTTTATAAACCTTTTGTAGATACATATATTGCAGGAGAAACTCCAAACCCCTGCATTATCTGTAATCGTGAAATAAAATTTGGTGAAATGTTTAAATTTGCTAAAAATTTAGGTGCTGATTTTCTCGCTACGGGACACTACCTAAAACACGATGGAAAATTTCTACTCGAAGCTACGGACAAAAGCAAAGACCAAAGTTATTTTCTCTTTAATATTGATAAAACAATTTTACCTCATCTCATTTTTCCTCTCTCAAATCTTCTGAAAAGTGAAATCAAAGAATTAGCCTCTAAAATTCCTGAATTGGTTGAAATTGCATCTCAAAAAGAGAGTTCTGAAATCTGTTTTGTAGAAAATAATTATATTGATATAATTAAGGATTATGAAAATATCGATTTAGAGGGTGATGTTCTTAGTCCAAATGGCGAAATTATCGGAAAACATAAAGGCTATATGCACTATACAATCGGCAAACGAAAAGGTTTCACCCTTAAAGTTGCACACGACCCTCATTATGTAACCGATATAATTTCAGAGAAAAATCAAATTGTTGTTGGCAAAAAACAGGATTTAGCTAAATATTCTGTGATTCTCAAAAACCTTAATATGTTTATTGATGAGGTTGAGTTTCAAGCTATTGTAAAATTACGATATAGAAGTAAGGGGTTAAATTGCTCCGTGAAAATTATTGACGAATTAGCTCACATTGAACTTCACGAACCTGTTTTTGGTTTAGCTAAAGGTCAAGCTGGTGTTTTCTATTCCGATGGTAAAGTTCTCGGTGGCGGTTGGATTGTTTAACAAATTTAAGATTAAAAAAAGGAGAAAATTATGGATTTAGCTACGGTCGGCGGACTCGCATTTACTTATGCTGTTTTATTATTAGCTATGGCAACAGGAGTTGGTATCGGTGCTTATATCGATGTCGCTTCAGTTCTTATTGTTTTTGGTGGAACTATTGGAGCTTTGATGATTGGTTTCAAAATGGAACAAATCAAACAGTTGGGCGGTTACTTTATGATTGCTATCAAACCCCCACCGCAAGATTTATTAGGTTTAATTACAAAACTTATCGGTTTTGCCGTGACTGCTAGAAAAGAGGGAATTCTTAGTTTAGAGGGTCCTCTAAAAAATGAGGATAATGTATTCCTACAAAATGGTTTGATGATGGCGATTGATGGTCAAGAACCTGATGTTATCCGAGATATGCTTGATGTTGAAATTGAGCAAATGAGTGTTCGGCACAAAGGTAACTTTGCGATGTTTGATATGATGTCCAACTTTGCGGGTGCGATGGGAATGATTGGAACTCTAATCGGTTTGGTTGCGATGCTTCTAAATATGTCAGACCCAAGTGCGATTGGACCTGCGATGGCGGTTGCTCTTTTAACAACTCTTTACGGTGCATTATTAGGAAATACTCTTGGTGGTCCAATTGCAAATATTCTTTCAATTAGAAATGATGAAGAAGTTCTACAAAACAATCTAATTTTAGAGGGAATTATGTCAATTCAAGCTGGAGATAATCCTAGAAATATGGAATCTAAACTTTTATCTTTCCTACCTCCAAAACAGAGAGTTAGTCAATTTGATGCTTAGAGAAGTTAATAAATAATGGACAATAGAAAAAGATTAATTTCTCAAATAGATTTAGCTCGAGGTTTAGAAGATGATACAAATGAGATGGTTAATCTTGTTTTACAACATTCGTTAGAACAGCAGGAATCTCTTGACGAAACTTTAGACTTTGTATTTAAATATTCAGCAGAAAAAGAGAAAAAACTTCACGAAATCATAGATTTAATTCTTGAATATTCAGTCAAAATTGCAAAAGAGCATAATTCAGATATTTTGCTTATGATTCTTGCCGACTTTGGAAAAAAGCTCGTAGAAAGTGATAGAGCAACTCTTTGGCTAATTGACCCAGTTGAAAATGTTTTTTGGACAAAAGTTGGTCACGGAATTTCGAACCTGAAAATTCCACTTTCTGCGGGAATTATTGGCGAAGTAGCTAAAACTAAAGAAACTATAATTGTGAATGACCCGTATAGTTATGAAAAGTTCAATCCTGCAATTGACAAACAAACAAATTATTTAACAAAATCAATTTTGGCAACTCCAATTTATAATGATAATGGAAAAATGATTGGTGTGTTTCAAGCAATTAATAAATTGAATGAACAAAATAAATTTTCAAATGAGGATTCTCAACTTTTTAATATTGCAATTTCATATATTGCAAATATCCTAGATGTTGATTATCTAGCTGAAGAAAATAAATATTTTATTCAAGAGCAAACAAAGGCTGCGGAGAAACAACAGGCGATGCTTGTAAATGAGTTAGCAAACTCAAAAGAGCTTGATGTCATAATTCACTTTAAACCTTACGACTTTTTAAGTGGGGATAGTTACTCTCTTCACAATTCACCAGATGGCGGGTATCTGTTTTATGTGCTTGATGCTATGGGACACGGAATTGTTCCATCATTTACTTGTCTTTCAGTTTTATCTTTTCTACGACAAGCTTTAGATAAAAGATTAACATTTCAAGAATTGGCAAATGAGTTTGGGAAAAGTTTAGAATATATTCTTTCAGATTTGGAACAACTTTCTGCATCATTTTTCTATTTAGATAAAGATTTTACATATATTGAATATTTTTCTGCGGGAATGTATCCAACTCTTGTGGAAGATGAGAATAAAATCCATTCTTTAAAAGCAAATAATATTCCATTTATGGATTTCTTCCTAAGTATTAAAGTTGATAGGGTTGAGTTATCTGGATTCAAACGACTTTTAATCTACACAGATGGAATTACAGAAGATGAAAAATATCTTGTTGAAAAAGATGATATGCACACTATGTTAGATAAAGACATTCTTGCCAACTATTTTGATGTTATAAAAGACAAAAAAATGGACGACGATGTGACAGCAGTTTTAATCGAAAAGAAGTAGATTTGAACTTTAAAGTTATAGCCCCAACTTTAAAAGATATTGCACAAATTCAAGCTTTATTAAAAGATGAAGTTGCATCTGGAAATATTTTATATCGCGACGATGATATTGTGGCTACAAATATTCGCTCATATTTAGTTGTAAAGTTTAATAATGAAATTATTGGTTCAGTTGCACTTCATATTTATTCTACAACTCTTGCCGAGTTTAGAAGTATGATTGTTGCTGAAAAATTTAGAAAAAATGGAATTGGCAAACTCTTAATAGAAGCTGGGTTTGAAAAGGCAAGAATTTTAGGTTTGAGTCAATTATTAGTTTTAACTTATAAGGCGAATTTTTTTCAGAAACTCGGATTTATTAAAATTCCAAAGACAAATATTCCAAACAGTAAAATTTGGGCAGATTGTATAAATTGCAAAAGTTTTCCTGTTTGCGATGAGGTCGCATTGATAAAATATATATGAAAAATATTCTCACAACTCTACCTGCAATTGATACCCTGCCAAGAAATATAAAAATTGATGAAACCTCAAATATGATTATTTCAGGAATTACTCAAAGTGGTAAAACCGCATTTTTATTTAATTTTCTTAAAAAAACAGATAAAAAATTTATTTATGTAGATTGCGAATCCATTCATAATATAAATTTTAACACGGTTGAAAAAAATATTAAATTAGAAAAATATGAGATTGTAGTTTTTGACATTTACGATTTTGATATTAGAAAATATTTAAAACCATTTTTAGAAATGGATATTCAGATAATTCTAATTTCGTGGATTCCAATGAGATTAAATAGTTTTAAGAGATTCCATCTTTTCCCTTTGAATTTTGAAGAATTTATCTCATTTAGAAATATTTCAGAAAATGTGGAGGTCTCTTTTTCAAAATACTCAAAAACAGGTGGTTTTCCAATTTTTGCTAAATATTCAGATGAATTTGTTTTTAAAGAGATAAAAAGATTAATCTATTTTGCTTTATCAGATTTTGAAATTGACCTCATCACCGATATTGCAAATAATAGCGGAACGGCAAGAACTATTCTAAATATTTATAATTCTCTAAAAGATGGTCGGCGAGTTTCAAAAGATAAACTTTACGAAAGCTTTAATAAACTTTTGCAAATTGGCTATTTTGCTTCAGTCCCTGAATATAAGAAAAACATTCATAAAAAATATTATCTTATCGACCCCGCTTTACAGTATAACTTTGAAAATAAAAGAAACTTTTTGAGACTTTTTGAAAATATCGTTATTTCTGAACTTGTTAAAAGAAAGAAAAAAGGCTTTTATTATAAAAGTATTGATTTTTTTATTGTTCGAGAAAAAAAAGGAGTTTTATCTCTACCTTTTATTGAGCTTGAAAGTTTGCAAAAAAGAATTCGCAGAAATTTAGCAGATTTTAAATTGTTGCAACTGAAAAAAATTGAAATTATTACAATGGATTTAGAAGTCGTTTTTGAAATAGAGAATATTAAAGTTGAAGTAATAAAATTCACTCGCTGGGCTTTATTATAAATAAAAATTAGTTTATTTTGTAATAAGATAATTTCGGGCTTGACTCAAATATCTGTTTATCTGAAATAGTATATTTATTAGTTTATACCAAGTCAAGCCCAATAATTATAAAGATATATTTGACCAGTTGATATTTCTATTATTGGCTAGGTTCTCATATTTTGTAATCTGATTTTTAGTTGTTTCAAAACTATTTTCTTTGTTGTTATAGAAATTCAGATACCAATCGCTCGTGAATTGAATAGTTTCAGAATAGTGTAAAGTACTTTGCCATTTCAAATATGCCAATGCTTTATCACAATTCAATTTCAACAATCCCGCTTCGTGAAATGGAATATTATCAGTAACTTTATAAGGTTCTTTGATATTCCAATCTTTTGATAAATCCGTTAGAAGTTCAAGGACAGTTCGATTTTGTTCGCTTTTTGGTCCAAAGTTAAAAGCTTCTCCGTGAAATTTGGAGTTTTCAAAAAGCTCTGCTCCTAAATTTAGATAACCGCTTAAAGGTTCTAAAACTAACTGCCAAGGTCTCGTAGCTTTTGGACTTCTGATTTCTACACTTTCGCCTCGATTCCAAGCTTCAACACAATCAACTACGATTCTATCTTTTGCCCAATCACCTCCGCCGATAACATTTCCTGCTCGACCAATAGCTAAACGGATTTTGTCAGAGTTTTTAAAGAATGAGTGAAAATAGGATTTAATAATAAGTTCAGCTCCACCTTTTGAACCGCTATAAATATCTTTTCCGCCCATCGCATCATTTTCTTTGTAGCCCCAAATCTGCTCAATATTATCATAAGCTTTATCGCTCGTAATTATTATTGCAGTTATTTTTCTATCTAAGATTCTTAGGGTTTCCAAGATATTAGCAGTTCCCATAACATTTGAGGAAATTGTTTCGATAGGATTTTTGTATGAAGTTGAAACTATCGGTTGAGCTGCGAGATGAAAAAGAAAATCAGGTTTTTCTGCTTTAAAAATCTCTAACATTTTGTCTAAATCGCGAATATCCTCTAAATAATGAGTGATAAGATTTTCTAATTCTAATTCTTCAAACATTGATGGATTTGTGGGAATATCTTTTGAAATTCCTATAACTTCCGCACCTAACTTTATTAACCAACTTACAAGCCACGAACCTTTAAAACCAGTATGTCCTGTAACTAAAACTTTTTTATCTTTGTATATATTATTAAACAAAATTTTCCTTATTCAAATAATGAGCGAATAAAAGAGGGTTCAGGCTCTTTAAAATTTTTTTCATCGACCCAATTAATATCAGTATTATTTTTATAGAATTCAATAGCTTTCGGCTTATCAAGTTTTGTATATAAAATAATAATATCTTTATTCAGGCTATATTGTGCAAGTTGTAAATTAGTTTGCATCGTGTGAATATATGGAATATACTCTGATTCTGAATAAGTGGAAATATAATTTTCAATTAAATCTAAAGTATCTAAAAGTAGTTTTTGGTCTCTTTTTGGTTGTTTAAAAGCCATATATTTTGATTTAATTCTTAGATATTCAATATATGGTTTGCTTGTTTTTGTTCCAAAAAGTCTATTATACCTATTCATATAATAATCGGCGATGAGGTAATTTTCAACTTGAATATGACTTTGAATCAAAACCAAGATTGAAGTTTCCAACAAAGGCGAATTTATATGTTCAGCTTCAAGAGATGAAAAAGATTCATCAGCTTTATCTAAATTTCCTTGGTTTATAGATTTGACAATCTCTTTGTACCAAAATTCATCAGACTGACCAAATTTCTGTTTATCAGCACAACCTAAAAAGAGAGAGCCAATTAAGGCTAATAAAATGAGCTTAGAATTCAATGCTTAAACCTGTTCCGATATTCCATCGATTATCAATATATAAATGTTTTTCAGCAAAAAGTTTTATCGCAAATCCTTGACTTAAAATAAAGTCAATTCCAATAATTGGTTTTACAAGTAGCCAATCTCTTTGCCAATTATATTTATCATAGTCTTCAGCAGATTTTGAGTAATCATCATCTCCATCTATCGGGTATTGATAAATTTTATTGTTTGGAGTTTTATATTGATGATACCCTGCCCCAAGTTCTATACCAAAATATGGAATAAAACTCATTTTACCAATATGTAGAGGTATTTTATTATCTCCAAAAGATGAAAATTGAATTGCAATCTGATAATATATTTCAAAAATCTTATTTGTAGGTTCATTCTTATCATCAATTCCAGTTAGAAAACCATAACCATAACGAAAAAATCTTTTGTGAGTTAAAAAATTTATAGATAAATTGTGAGTATCTTTAATATATTTATGATTAACTTCATATTCATTAAATGTATTATTATTTACGAAACCATAGCTGTAAAGAATTTCAATACGGTCACCCTTTGTATAGGCTTTTGCCATATTTTTAGTTCTTTTAATATCTTTAATTGAGAGAAAATTCAAACTTATAGTTTCGTTTAATCCAGCTTTTAATTCAATAGATTCATAGATTCCATCTTTATATTGCCCATCATCATAATTTGCTTGATAGTTTAAAGTTCCGCTACATCTATCAAAGATATGTTCGCCGATTTCTTCAGTTTTACTATCTATTTTTAATTCAATATCTGATACTTTTTGATTTGCTATAAAATTTACTCTAGGATATAGATATTCTTCTAAATCAATATTATCTATAATTAAGACCTCATCAGAATCAAGCACAAAGCTACCTGAAATATCGCAATACTTTTTAGATGCAATCGTGTATAGATGCTCTCCATCTTTTAAAGGGATTTCATCATTTATTTTAAAAAAGTGTTTTTTATTTCCATCAATATAGATTTTCAAATCCCCATTATCTAAATTAAATTGAACACTTTGAGCAAATACCTTTTCAAGTTTAGATTTGAAAGATTGCAATTTGCGATTTAATCTTTTAATAGTTTTCTTCTTTCCTAGAACCGAAGCTAATGTCTTACCCTGTTCGCATTCACTAATTTTTTCTAAAAGAGTTTCTCTTGCACTTCTCTGATTTTTTGGAAGTTTGGACAGTTGAAAACTATAAATTTCTGCTGTAATTCCATTCAAACTTAGTTTTAAATCTTTTGTAGTTGTTGAAGCACAAATCTGATTATTTCTTTCAGAAATCTTTACATTTATCAATTTTAAATGAGTGCTTTGTTTTGAAGAGTTTGAAATTTTTCTTTCTACCTCATCATCTGATAAGCTTTCAGTTTTTTGAAAATCTGAACTTACAGAAACTGAAATACTTTTTGCCAAATTATCTATGGCATCTTTTTTTGTTTCTCCACAATCTTTATATGTTTTAGCCTCTACAATTCCTATTAACATAATTGTTAAAAGTAATAATCTAAAAAACATTTTTATCCTTTATTTAATTTTTTCTAGCATAATATCTATCATTTCACCTAACATAACTGCATAGGGGCTTTCAGGATATTCTTCGTAAATTGTTTGGCAGTTTGCAATCGCCTTTTTTATATTTGAATCAAACGGCAGTGAAAATAGATAGCGGTCTTCAAATACAAATTTTAAGAGCTTTTCAAAATCCACACTCAAATCATCAACATCAACAAGATTAATAATAAAGAGAATATCTTTTTCATCAGCATCTCGAATCTTTGAAAGAATAGATTCCATTAAATCTAAAGTTGCATACGATGTCGGGTCAGCTTCAAGTAATCCTAAAATTACTTCACTCGCCAACATTGCACTATTTGCCATTGGGTTAAAACCTGGAGGAGTATCAAAAATTATATAATCATACATATCTCCGATGGTTTCAACAATAATCTCTTTGATGAAATAGGGTTCATCTTGTAAAAGTTGAGTATATTCTAAAGTGTCTCGATTTGCTTCAACACCCGCTGGAATAAAATCAAAGTTATCTTCAATTGAAATTATTACCTCTTTAATTGTTGCTGTATGATTTAGCAACTCACTTAATCCGTGAGATAATTCAATTCCAAGAACTCCTAAAACAGAATTCTGGGGGTCGGTATCAATTATCAAAACCTTAAATCCACGATTGGATAAGTTTGTAGCCATATTGCTTGAAAGAGTTGTTTTTCCAACTCCACCTTTTGAGGAATAAACTGTTATTACTTTGCTCATTATTTTGCCATTTCTCCAAGTGTATTTGAATAAAGTAAATCGTCTATATTATTAGTTTTGGACTTGCCGAGATAATAAACAGCTGTTAATCCTAAAGATAGACTTTGAAATGGTCCTGAAGATTGGTAACCGACACCTCCTAGAAGCTGAACTGAATCGTCGATTTTATATCCTACAAAAGCTTTCACTTCATAACCAAAGCCTGAAATTGATGATTCTTCTGTATCACTTTTAAACTGGTCGATTCCACTTGTAAAATTCATAATTCCTATATTTCCTTTTAATTTCCAAAATAAATCTTTATTATACATTTGTGCCATATCGAAGTAAATTCCTAAAAGAAGAAAGTTTTTAGGGCTAAAATATCCACCATTTCCCTCACCGTTACTTCCGACTGTAAAATATCCGCTATTATTATAATAGTTATCATATATAAAAATCGGACCAACCATAAAAGATACGAATTTTTTTAATTCTAAAAGTCTTAAATAGAGTAGAGTCATAGCCATCTCTTTATTTGGTTGAATATGAAATCCATCTACATTATAATAGTTTAAATTTCCTGCAAAAATGTTCTGACCTTTAGAGTGTTTAATTCCAAATTCAAAACCATTTTTGAAGACTCCGCCTCTTGTTTCTGTTCCATACATTACACTTTGATTTGCATCTGTTTTTTTAAAATAGTATCTATCGCCTATTCTTGAAAGCATACTATCTTTTACACTTTTATTCACATAAGCAATGCTCAAAGTCAATTTACCAACTTTTCTAATAAGTCCTAATTTCCAATCATAATCTATTTCAGGAACGATAGCTGGAGAGGGAGACATTCCAAACTCTGCTATAAAAACGGATTTTTCAGTTTTATATTGATAGCCTATTCTTGGTTCAAATTGAGATTCAATCGTTTCGATATTTCCACCTTCACCAGCTCCATATCTTGATAGAGCATCTTTTTCAATAGTTCCATTTGACATATTTAAAATATTTAAATATCCATAAAAGTGATGTGAAAGTCCCATATAATAGTTAAAGTCTAAAGCGGGCAAAACAACAGTGTTCAAAGTGTCAAGACCTGATGCACCTGTTCGAGTTTTATAAAACATTCCAACAGCGATAGAATCTCGATTTGCCTCAAATAATCCATCTTTTAAAGTTGATAGTTTTGAATCAAATTTTGTTTTTGGTTTATTAACAGGTTTTGGTAAATCCAAAACTGGTAAAGAATCAGAATCTTGAAATTCATCTAATTCTTGAGCAGATGGTTCTTCAAATAGAGTTGTTTCAGGAGTCTCAGCATCTATTGATAAAGGTTTGTTTTCAATCACTTCACTATAAGAAAATTTATCCTTTAATTGAGGTGATTTTGCTTCAGAAATTAAAATTCCTTGAAGGGGAAGTTTCATTACATTAGACTCATCAGAAAAACCATTGGTTACTATTTTTTTTTTTCGGAGTAGCAATTTCAGGTTGAATCATCTTATGTTGAACAGGGGGTTTTGGATTATTAAAATTTGATAGAAATGGATTGTAAGTATCCATTTTATCAGTTCTAGAATTAGAATTAGGAGGAGGCACAGTCATTTGGGCGGATTGCTGCTCTTTGATTGGCATCGTATTGCTATGAGAAATTGAACGACGACCTAACTCCTCAATCAATTTTATAACTCGATAAGAATCTTTTTTGAATCCTGTATCTTTGTAAATTTCAGCTACTTTAAAAAGCAGGTCAGAATCACTACTAGCCTCAGCTGTTTTAAAAGATTGCTTAGCTTTATTAAACTGTTTTAAATTTACATAAGCTAAACCGATACCATAATGAATTGTATAATTTTTTGGAGTTTTAGCTATTATTTTACCAAAATAATAAATTGCATCACTATATTTCTTACTATTCAGTGCAGCCCAACCAGCACTTTCAATAAAGAAAGTATCTTCAGGTTCCATTTGCAAACCAGATTTTGCACCTTTAAGAGCATAAACATAATCTTTCTCTTGTAAAGAAGTGCTAGTATATTTTTTGTAAAAATTAATATAGAAATCTCGTAGTCTTTGTTGCTGTGAAGAGGAAAGAGGAAAGCCTTTAAATTTACCTAAAAGAGTTTGAGTTTGGTCGAATAATTTTTGTTCTAATAAAAGATTAAGTAGTTTCATTCTAATATCAAAATCTGCTGGTTCAATTTGGAAGGCACGACCATAATAAAAATAAGCATCTCGTTCATTTTGCATTTGCACATTAATATCACCCAAAATAACATAAAGCTTAACTTTTGTAGGGTCTGCCATCAACATTTTTTTGCTAAGAGAAAGAGCTTCTTTATAATTATTATTCTTTAAATATAGTTGTAATTTAGTTTCTTGAATAACGGATTGGACTTCTTTATCCTCTTTTACATCTTCAAGTTTTAAAAGAATATCTAAAGCTTTTGAATACTCTTTTTTTGCAATAAAAATACGACTAACACCCATTAGAGATTCTTTATTTTTAGGTTCTTTAGCTAAAATTGTTTTGTAATATTCGAGAGAATTTTTAAATTCTTTTTCAGCTTCATAAACTTTAGCAAAATATAAAAGCACAGTTAAATTTGTAGGATACATTAAATAAAGTTCTCGTAACAAATTCTTTGTTTGACGATATTGTTTATTTTCTAAGAATTTTTTAGCCTCAGCTAATAGTTCTGCTCGTTTCGGATTATAAGTCATATTTGCTTGAAAAATTGGGTCTAAAGAATCAAAGAATATTCTAGCTTTTTTAACTTGCTTCTCTTTTAAATAAGTTTTAATTAGCATATTTGCATTTTTAACATTTTGTTTAGCTTGGAAAAGTTTTTCCATTTCAGGAATCGCTTTATCTAACTCTTTATTGTTACTATAAGCATAAGCGAGACCCTCACTAATATCTGATGAATCTTTAACTTCTTGAGCTTTTTTAAAAAATTCTATTGATTTATCAGGACTTGTTGCTACATTTTTCCAACCCTTTTTTAAATACATATTGTATTTAATACCTTTAAAAGTTTTTTTGATATCGGCTCTATCAGTTAAATGAACCACTTTCTTAAGAGTAATATAAGCTTTTACCCAATTCCCATCATTCATAAAAGCTAAAGCATAACCAAAAGCAGCATCAATATTTTTAGGATTATATTTTAAAATATCGGAGAAAATCTTTTTACATAATTCATTTTGTTTATCATTTAAAGCTTTATAGCCTTGGCTGACAGTATATTTTGATGAGGTCTTTTTTGAAATAGAGTTTTTACCGTTCTTTTTTCTTTTAGATGGATTCATTAAGAGCGGGTTCTTTTTCTTTTTCGGCCTTTTACTTAAAACCTCATCTTTATCTTTTTTTGCTTTATTTGATGAATTTGTAGCAGGTTTTGATAATGGTTTAGGTTTTCGTGCAGGTTTTTTATGAGCTTTTTTAGGTTCTTTATCTGTCGTTTTTTGTAAAGAACTATCTTTTTTTGGAGTAATTAAAGCTTTCGGAACTTTAATTACTTTGACAGGCTTTTTAACAGAATTATTTGTCTCATTATTTTCTTTCTTTTTAATTAAATCAGATGCTTTTTTAATCTTTGCATCTTTCTCAATTTGATCTCTTTTCGCCTTTTCCTCTTTTAATAGTTTTAACTGCTTTTTAATTAAATCAGATTCTTTTTTAATCTTTGCATCTTTCTCAACTTGCTCTCTTTTCGCTTTTTCTTCTCTTAACAGTTTTAACTGCTTTTTTAAAGATTCAAGTTCTTTTTTAAAACTATTAAGAGAATCTGTTTTTTCTTTATCCTTTTTTACATCATTTATAGGTAAAGGCACTGGTACAATTGGTTTAGGAGGTGCAATTGGTGTAATAGGTTCTTGAGGCTCAATAGGTTCTGGTGGAACCTCTTTTACTCTCTTTCTTAATTTGACAACAAAAAAATCTTCATTACCATCTTCAAGTAACGAAATATCATCATTAAGGTCACTCCGCCTTTCAGAATCCTGACACCTTAAATATAAATATTTACCCTCCTTTAAATAACAAGTAAAACCATATCTTCTTTCAATATTTCTTTTATGTCTTTTTGCAGAATTTATATATTGCAAATTTGTTGTTAATAATTGAATGGTGTAAATGGTTTTGATTCTAGATGATGCTTCTCTTCGTCTTCTTGAAGCTCTCTTTTTTCTAGATGCTTTTTGTTTTGCCATTTCCTTAGCTTTAGGTCTTACAAAATCAATTCTATCAGCTATATCTTTTGAAAAATCATTGTTCTTTTGATAGTTTTGATAAAGCCCTAAAGCTTTTGCATATTCTCCATCTTTTTCATAACTTTTACCAAAGTTTAAAATTTGCTTTTCAAACAGAGATACTGCAAAAAGATTATTACTTGAGAATGTCAGTAAAAATATATAAACTGTAAGAGTAGTAATTATTCGCTTCATTTTTCAAACCTTGTTCTATCTTTAATTTAAGTGATTCTGGTGCTTGTAACCCAAACTGCTTGTATAAATAATCATACACTACTAAAAACCCATAAGGAGGATTTTTAAATCTAATTTTTGAATGTCGAAAATCAATTTGATAAATTAATTTATTAAGTTTCTTGATATATTTTAGAAAAACTAAATATCCCTGCAAATTATTTCTAATTGCCTTATCTTTTGTTAATTTATATTGATAAGCTAAAAACAAAGGTGTGCGAATTGAATCAAAACCAAAGATTGAATCATTTTGAAAATATTTATATCTCATATCTTTTTTATCTAATTTAATCCAATCTGGGTGAATCTTTAAATTTCCAACCGCTGAATTTTTAAACATTTCAATAGAATCTAGGTTTAATTGTTTCCAAACAGGATTTTTATCATAAATGGCAAATTTATCAAAAATAAAAGGAATTGTATAGGAGGGATTTAATTTAACATAATTCTTTTTATCAAATCCATATTGAGCTGGTAGCAGTAATAAATTTCCATTAACTTTGACAATTGAATTTCGTCGAATCGCCTTTATTAATTTTTTAGCTTCGAATAAATATTTTCGTTCATTCCATTTTTCATAAGCTAAAAGTAGTGAATATGCTATCCACATATCTCCATCGGTTGCATTGTTATTATCTAACATTCCCCAATCTCCGCTTTCTCTTCTTCCCCATTTCCAGCCATAAAGTCCAGTTCTACTTACTTGCATATTTAAATGCAACCAAGAATGAATCTTTTTAAAAGTCTTATAGTCTCCATAACTGACTGCGAAAAACATACCATAACCTAAAGATTCTGTATGTGTAACATCTGCATTAAACCTATCTATCACCCGCCCATTTGAGCTTACGAAATTGTGTTTAAAGCTTCCCCAATATTTATAATTTAGTGCATTTAAGTTTGCAAGTATAAATATTGTTAATAACAAGAGTGTCTTCATTGAAAAAGTTCCTTTAAAATTTTTAGTTATTCTACCAAAATAAATAATCTTTTTATCGTAAAAAATGGAACTGACTAAAAATATATTCATTGGTAAGTGTGACTCTAGTCACTCTCCTTTTGTGAATGCTGAGAAATGATATAATCTTTATTAATTACAAAAAATTGGAATTAGAATATGAAAGAAAAAACAATCAAAAAATTATTTGAAGTAAGTATGACTTTATCTAAAGAAAAGGATATTGTTTCTTTAATTGATAAGATATTAGAAAGTGCTAGAAAATTAACTAATGCCGATGCAGGAACTTTGTATTTAAAAGAAGGCTTTAATTTACATTTTAAAGTAGTACAAACAGAATCGTTAGGAATTTCTATCGGTGGAAAACAGGGCGAAATAGGTTGGCCAGCAGTCCGCTTGTATAATCAAGACGGATGCGAAAACATAACAAATATCTCAGCTGTTTCAGCTTTAAGAAAAAAAATTATAACTATTGAAGATTGTTACTCTGAAAGCTCTTATGATTTCAGTGGAGCTAAGAAATTTGATGAATTAAATAATTATAGAACAAAATCTATGATTGTTATTCCTTTAAAAGATTTTGAAGACCAAGTAATTGGAGTTCTTCAACTTATAAATAAGATTGACGAAAAAACAGGCGAAATTATCAGCTTTAACTCTTTTGATAAAGATATGTCTGTCGCTTTAGCTTCTCAAGCTACCGTTTTAATCTTAAATACAAAACTATTAGAGGAGCTTGAAACTTTTCTTGAGCGATTTATGAGAGGAATTGGTGAAGCAGTTGATAAAAAATCTCCTTACACAGGAAATCATGTAAAAAAAGTTTCTGTTTTTAGTTCGATGGTCGTTAAAGCTATTCATAAAGACCAAGGTTCATATAAAAATGAAGTTTATAATAAAGATAGAATTCGCCTTTTAGAAATTGCTGCTTGGCTTCACGACATTGGAAAAATTTCTGTGCCTGACCATATAATTGATAAGGCGACAAGGCTTGAATTAGTTTCTGATGGAATTCATATAATTGGCGAACGAGTTGAAATTTTAAAAAGAGATTTAAAAATTGAATTTTTAGAAAATAAAATTTCTGATGAGGTTTATCAGAAGAAAATTAATGAATTAGAATCAGATTATAAATTCTTACAAGAAATTAATAATGGCGAAATTTTTATAACAGATGAAAAACTTGCAAGAATTCATAAAATTGCAGAAAATAAATATCTTTTAGGTTCTACAAAAGTATCAATTCTGCGAGAAAACGATTTATTAAATTTATCTATTAGAAAAGGAACTTTGACAACAGCAGAAAGAACTATTGTAATGAATCACGCTGAAATGACTTATAAAATATTAAAAGATATTCCATTTCCTCAAAAATTTGTAGAAGCAAAACATATCGCTTCAAATCACCACGAAAAATTAAATGGTAAAGGATACCCTCGAGGTTTAGCAGAAAATAGTTTAAGTCTTGACGATAGAATCTTAGCAATTTCAGATGTCTTTGAAGCTTTAAGCTCGGGAGACCGCCCATATAAAGAATCCAAAACTCTTTCTCAAGTTTTCAAGATTCTATCTTTTATGGTTAAAGATGGAGATATTGACGGAGACATTGTTAGATTTATTTTTGATTCAAAAGTATATTTAGAATATGCAAAACAGGAAATGAAACCAGAACAAATTGATGAACCAAAACTCTTCTTTTAGGAATTATTAAAATGGCAAAGAAAAAAATAAAAACCACTTTTGAGTGTCAATCTTGCGGTTATCAATCTTTAAAATATATGGGAAAATGCCCAAGTTGTAAAGATTGGGATTCTCTTATTGAAATTAAAGAAAGTATGTTACCCACCTCATCTTCATCATCGGGTGGAGAGAAAACAAGAACAAGAATTTTAACTGAAGTTATTTCGATTCAAGATGTTGAAATTGAAGATATTGACCGAGTTTCCACAAAAGATAATGAGCTTGATTTAGTTTTAGGTGGCGGAGTTGTTAAAGGCTCTCTTATCCTAATTGGAGGTTCTCCAGGAATTGGAAAATCTACCCTGCTTTTAAAAGTGGCAGGAAATTTAGCAGAATCTGAAAAAGTTCTATATGTAAGTGGTGAAGAATCTTTAAGTCAAATTAAAATTAGGGCTGAAAGATTAAAAGTGAATCAAAAAGATTTATATTTATATTCTGAAATTGAGTTTGAAAATATTGCTGAAAAAATATCTAAAAATAATTTTTCAACTTTAGTAATTGATTCTATCCAAACCCTTTTTAGCAATACCGTGACATCTGCTCCAGGAAGTGTCACCCAAGTTAGAACTGTAACTTTTGAATTGATGAGGTTAGCCAAAGAGCAAAATATTTCAGTTTTCATTATTGGACATATTACGAAAGAGGGTTCAATCGCAGGACCACGAGTCTTGGAACATATGGTAGATGTTGTTTTATATTTTGAGGGGGAAGTCAGTAGCGAACTACGGATTTTAAGAAGTTTTAAAAATAGATTTGGAAATACAAATGAAATTGGACTTTTTGAAATGAATCGCGAGGGCTTAGTTAGTGCTAAGAATATTGCATCAAAATTTTTCTCTCGTTCCAAACCTCAATCAGGTTCAGCCTTAACTGTAATTATGGAAGGTAGCCGTCCTCTTATTGTTGAAGTCCAAGCTTTAGTTAGTGAATCCTTTTCGCCTAATGCAAAACGAAGTGTAAATGGATTTGACCACAATCGTTTAAATATGCTTTTGGCTCTTTTGGAAAAAAAGTTAGAAATACCTTTAAATCAGTATGATGTTTTTATAAATATTACAGGTGGAATCAAAATCAGCGAAACTGCATCGGATTTGGCAATTTTGGCATCTATAATTTCAAGTTTCCGCGACAGACCTCTTTCTAAAGAAACTTTATTTATCGGCGAAGTTTCTTTAATAGGAGATATTCGAGATGTGTTTAGTATGGAAATTCGATTGCGGGAGGCTATGTCTCAAGGAATCAAAAAAGCAATAATCCCGAAAAAATTAACTGAACAATTAAATATTGAAACTTTTGCTGTCGATGAGGTGACCAAAATTATTGATTGGATGTAATTCAGTTTTATTTTTTAACTTATTAGATAAAATTTCATAATCATAAAAAAGGATATAAAAATGGCTTTAAATGTTTATTACGATAAAGATACAAATTTAGATTTAATCAAAAGCAAAACTGTTGCAATGATTGGATTCGGTTCTCAAGGACACGCACACGCTGAAAACTTACGAGATTCAGGTGTTTCAGTTGTTGTTGGTTTAAGAAAAAATGGCTCATCTTGGGCAAAAGCGGAAGCTAAGAATTTTGAAGTTTTAACAGTTGCAGAAGCGACAGCAAAAGCTGATGTTATTATGATTTTACTTCCTGATGAAAATCAAGCTGAAATCTATGCTGAACAAATTGCTCCAAACTTAAAAGATGGTGCAACGATTGCATTTGGTCACGGGTTCAATATTCACTACGGAAGAATCTCACCAGCAAAAAACATCAATGTTACGATGATTGCACCAAAAGCTCCAGGGCATACAGTTCGTTCTGAATTTGTTCGAGGCGGTGGAATTCCTGACCTCATCGCAGTTGGTCAAAATCCAAGTGGAAATACAAAAGAGTTAGCACTTTCTTATGCTTCTGCAATCGGTGGTGGTCGAACAGCAATTATCGAAACTACTTTCAAAGATGAAACTGAAACTGACCTATTCGGCGAACAAGCTGTTTTATGTGGTGGTGCAACTTCTCTAGTTCAAGCTGGTTTTGAAACTTTGACTGAAGCTGGATATGCTCCTGAACTTGCTTATTTCGAATGTCTTCACGAACTTAAATTAATTGTTGATTTAATGTTTGAGGGTGGAATCGAGGGTATGAGATATTCAATCTCAAATACTGCTGAATATGGTGATTATGTTTCTGGAAAACGAGTTATCAACGAACAATCTAAACAAGCTATGAAAGATATTTTGACTGAAATTCAAGATGGTAGATTTGCTAAAGATTTTATCGCAGAAGGTCAAACTGGCTATCCGCGAATGAATGCTGAACGAACAAATACTGAAGCATCTCTAATTTCTAATACAGGTAAAGACCTTAGAAAAATGATGCCTTGGATTGGAAAAAATAAAATTGTAGATTCTACAAAAAACTAGAATTTATCTACTGATAAATTAAAAGATATATTTATATAGGTTTGATTTTCGGGTCAAACTCAATAATGACATAACCCCGTTACCTTCGTGCTTGACACGGAGACCTACTTTAAATTTTTTTAGTTATTTTAAAACCATTCAGCAATTTTCCAATTATCTTTTACGGCAAAATAGGACAACACTCCTAAAAGTAAAAAAGTGACTGGAAAAGCAATTTTTATAATTTCATAAAGCATTTTGTATCTCCTGTTTTAGATTTTTGAGTTCTTTTTCAATTTTGGAAAGTTTCGAGATATTTACTAAATTACCCCAAGCGGTTAAAGTGAAAATAGTAAATAAAATAATTGACATAATCATATTTTCATTTTTAGCAAATTCTAAACCATAAAACCAAGAACCTGCGACAGCTCCTAAAAAGAAGAGAAGTTTTTTATGAATGACATCAATTTCAGTTTTCAGAATATCAATCAAAAGTTTTGTATCTTCTCTATTGATTTTGACTCCTTT
>Ga0256826_1000769_pt1 | contig 19824 bp, 15 predicted proteins | sample CV79metaG_FD_185975 | JGI IMG/M metagenome (GOLD analysis project Ga0256826, IMG submission 185975) | Hydrothermal vent microbial communities from East Pacific Rise, Pacific Ocean - CV79 | ecosystem: Environmental > Aquatic > Marine > Hydrothermal vents | place: Pacific Ocean: East Pacific Rise...
TCCATTCTTTTGTTACTTCACTAGGATATACTACTAACTTCAACGCATACATTGAAGCAATAATAACAAACATAGCTGTAACAAAATACATAAGTGTATTTCCAATCATTGGACTTAAGCCTAAAACTTGCCCTGCTTTTTGATACATTATTGTTAATCCACCCATTCCCATTGTTGTTGCAAACATAGTAATAGGAAAATACTTTAATCTATTTTTTTCATCTTCAATATTTTCATTCATATTTAACCTTTTTTATTTTTTTGTATTATATAAGCTTATAAATTAAAATATTCTTATAATAATGATAACTATTACTAATATGATAAACTAAATCATAAAAAAAAGCTAACTCTAAGAAGAGCTAGCTTTTTGTAACAAAGTTGTAAGTTTTTAGTCGTTTATTGACCAAGAAATAGTTTGTCCAAAATACATTGGTACAACTTTTTCTCCATGTTCTTCATAAAAATCAGGAACAATAAAATCTTTTTTTACTAATGTAATAGATTTTTCTTTTTCTTTCATATTATATATTTTACAAGCATTTGAGCTTACAAATTTCTGTAAGTTATCTAAAGAATCATTTTCTTCAAATAATTGTGTTAAAACTTGAAGTGCAATTGGTGAAGTAAATACACCAGCTGCACATCCACAGTTTTCTTTTGCATGTTTTGGATGTGGCGCACTGTCACTTCCAAACATGATTTTTTCGTTTCCACTTAGTGCAATTGCTCTTAGGGCATCTCTATCTTCTGGTCTTTTTGCAATTGGTTTACAAAATAAATGAGGAGCTAACATACCACCTGCAACATCATCTAATGTTATAAGTAAATGTTGTAAAGTAATAGTTGCATATAAATTATCATACTTTTGAACTAAAGCAACCGCATCTGCTGTTGTAATATGTTCCATAATAATTGTAAGTTTAGGAAATGCAATAGCAAGTTCTTCATAAACACTCATAAATTCAGATTCTCTATCCATAACAAAACCATTTGTTTCACCATGTACACATAAAGGAATATTAAGTTCACTCATTGCATTTAAAGTTGGTGCAAGCGCAACTGTATCAATTGATTCAACTCCACCTTCACTATTTGTAGTAATTCCAGCTGGGTATAATTTAATAGCTCTTATTTCATCTTTTACATCTTCTAAAAACTCTTTTGAATATGGCTTAAAAAATAGTGTCATAAAAGGTTCAAAATCATCACCTTTTATAGCATCCATAATTCTATTTTTGTATGCAACAACTTCACTTTTTGTAGAAACTGGAGGAACTAAATTTGGCATTATAATACCACCAGCAAAAGTTGAAGAACTTAAAGGTGCTACAACTTTTAGCATATTATCATCTCTAAAATGAATATGCATATCAAAAGGGCTATTAATTGTAAAAGTTTTCATTTTCCTAACCTAAAAGATTTTTGATTTTAGCTTTAAGTGTTGGAATTGTAAATCCATGCTTTTCAAATAATTCATTAGCAGGTCCACTCTCACCAAATCCATTCATACCAATAACATGGTCTGCAAATTTGTAGTATTCCATAGCTGATGCCATTTCAACTGCAATAATTGTAGTTTCTGGATCAAGAATAGAATCAACATATTCAATATCTTGATCACAAAGTAAATCAAAACAAGGTACAGATACGATATTACACTTGATTCCAAAATCATCTTCAAGCATACAAGCAGTTTGTAAACAAAGCATAACTTCACTACCACTAGCCATAAGTGTAACAGTTGCATCTTCTCTTTTAGCTAATAGATATCCACCATTTGCAACTTCACCAAGTTCTTTAGTTGGTTTAAGAGTTTTTAGTTTTTGTCTAGAACAAACAAAACCTGTAGGAGCATCCATAGTAAGTGCTTTTTTCCAACACTCAATATTTTCTGTTGCATCTGCTGGTCTAAATGTATAGAAGTTAGGCATAGCTCTAAACTGAGAAAGTTGTTCGATTGGTTGGTGTGTTGCACCATCTTCCCCTACTCCAATACTATCATGTGTCCACACAAAATGTGTAGGAATATTTGATAATGCAGCAACTCTTGCTGCTGGTTTTAAGTAATCAGAGAAGATAAAGAATGTTGCATTAAACACTTTAAATAGTCCATAAATATTCATAGCATTTGTAATAGCAGCCATAGAATGTTCTTTTATTCCAAAGTGAATATTTCTACCTCTTGGGAAATCTCCAAGACCAGTAAGTTCTGTTTTATTTGAAGGTGCTAAATCAGCAGACCCACCAATAAATGATGGTACAGCTTTTGCAATTGCATTTAAAATTTTATGATTTGAATCTCTTGTAGCCATATCAGATACTTCAGAGAAATCAGGATAAATAACTTTTGAATAATCAGGATTTAATAATGCATTTAAAGTTTCATTTTGCTCACTTAAAGGTAAATCTTTTCTTACAAGTTTATCCCAAGCTTTACTTAGTAATGCTCCTGATGCAGTTTTATCAAATGCTGCTTTAACATCAGCTGGAACTACAAAAGATTCTTCTGGGTTAAATCCAGCTTTTATTTTTGAAGCAGATAATTCATCAACACCTAAAGGAGCACCATGTGTATGGTGGCTTCCTTCCATAGTTGCAGCTCCCTTACCAATTGCAGTTTTTGCAATAATAAGTGTAGGCATATCAGATTTTCTAGAATCACTAAGTGCTTTATCAATAGCTTCAAAGTCATGACCATCAATTGTAACTACATCAAAGTTTATAGCTTCAAATCTTTTAGCTACATCTTCACTCCATGCAATTGAAATATCACCTTCAATTGTAATATCATTTGAATCATAAATAATTGTAAGATTTTTAAGTTGTTGATGACCTGCTGTTGCACATGCTTCATAAGAGATACCTTCTTGCATATCTCCATCACCACAAAAACAATATACATGATGATCAATTATTTCAGCAGTTTCACTGTTTAAACAATACGATGCATAAGAAGATGCCATTGCAAAACCAACTGCATTTGCTACACCTTGACCTAAAGGTCCAGTTGTAATTTCTACACCATCAGTATGTTTATATTCAGGATGTCCAGGAGTTCTACTACCTGTTTGTCTGAATTGTTTCATATCTTCAATAGTTACATCAAATCCCCAAAGGTGAAGAAGTGAATAAACCATAGAAGATGCATGACCCCCACTAAATACTAATCTATCTCTATTTAACCAAGATTGGTTTTTTGGATCAAGTTTAATATGTGAGCTTAAAACAGTAGCTAAGTCAGCCATACCCATAGGAGCACCTGGATGTCCGCTGTTTGCTGCTTGTACCATATCTGCTGCTAAAAATCTAATCGTGTCTGCTTGTTTTTGTAAAAGTTGTGTTGACAATTTTATTTCCTAATTGTTAATTTTTGCTATTATATCCAAAATATACTAAAGTACTTATATTATGAAATCTTAATGTCACGCTTAGAGATATTAAAATTATTTTTTAAAGCATTACTTAGAATTGTTTGAGTTTGTTTTGTTATCACTTCACTTTTATAAAGTTCACCTAAAATTGCACTTGTAGTTCTTTGTAATTTATTTGCAATATCTATTAATTTATGATTTTTATTATATAAGCTTTGTACTTTTATTTTATCTTCTAAACTCCATTTTAGTCCCGAATTCTTAGCTTTTCCTTCACTTTGATTTCTTTGTTGTCTTAAAATCATTTTATCTTCTTTTTCCATTTTAGAAGCACTTACTTTTTTACTAGATTTTGTATTTTTCATATCTTCTTTAGATTCTTTAATTCTAGCATCTATTAGTTTATTTATATTTTTTGACATAAGATAATGAAAGTTTTCACTATCTTTAATAAGCTCTTTTTTTGCTCTTGTTATTGATACATAAAATAAATTAAACTCATCTAATAAATCTTGGCATGATGCATTTACTAAATCTTCTTGAAATGCTTCTAAAGTATCATATCCACAGTCAACAATCAAATCTGCAAAATCTATAAAATCATCTGCAACAGTAACTCTATCCCATTCCAAACCTTTAGCTGTATGAGCTGTTGTTAAAAATAATATCTCTTTTTCCCTATTTAAAAAACCATTATTTTGTCTATTTTTCCAAGCATCATAAAACTTTTTACTAATATCTTGAAATTCAAATATTTTATTGCCATACTCTTTTACAACTTTAAGAGCTGATTTTAGTTCATAGTCTTCAACCTCTTTTGCATAATCACTTATATCATCTTCATTATCAAAATCTTTTAAGAATATATTTCTTCTTATTTTATTTTTTTCTCTATTAAGAATATAAAAAACTTCAATAGTAAGGTTAAATATTTCATTTGGATCACGTACAGTAACAAATGGTTTTCTTTGTTCAATTCTAGATGCAATTATAGATATCAATGTTGCATTAGTTCTTGATATATATCCATTTGTATTTATTTCATTATTACTTGATTTTAAAACATCGATTTTCACACTTTCATTTTTAAAATTATTAAGTAAAATATTTGCAAAAGATGCAATTTGTTTGTTAAATCTAAAACTACAAGAAAGATAAAAACTCTTATCACATTTTATTTTATCTAAGGCATTTTTACTACCTCTAAAAGAATATATTTGCTGATGTTCATCACCTACATATATTTTAGTTTTAGAATTTAAAGCTTCAAAAATTGCTAAAGTAACATCATTTGTATCTTGCGCTTCATCAAGCATTACAATATCATATGAGTATTGACTAATTTGATTTGATGAAAGTAAAAGCTGATAATATTTTAAATAAAAGCTATGAGAAGGATTTAATTTATTTATCAACATATAATCAAATATCTTTTTTGCAGTTTTATGTTCTAAATCATCTTTTTTTATTTCATCATTTGATGAGTTACAAAATGCTTCAAATATTTTAAGTGCTCCGACTGCCTGATTATATGATACTTCAAACTCTTTTGATATATCTATTGCTCTATAATTTGTAAGATTGCTAAGATTTATATTTGTATTTTTCTTTATAGCACTATATGCTAATCCATGAGTCGTTTTTACATGAGTATTGGTAGGGAATATACTTAATGCTTCATTTTTAATACTTGAGTTAAATGCTAAATATAATATTTTAGAATTTTGATTATCTTGGGTTATTAGTTTAAGTGTTGAAGTTTTACCAGTACCTGCAAAAGCATTTATTTTTATATTTTTATATTTTTTAACTGCAGCAATAATTTCATTTTGTTGTTTTGTTATATTCATGAAAGGATTATAGTATAAATTTTACTATAATTTAAAAAATATTGCAAAATGCAATATTTATTTGATTATAAATAAGTACTGATAAGTTTACTATTTTTAAAAGCATTAAGGTTAAACTTTATTAATAACAAGACTTCTCATATAAATAGTAAGTCTTGTTATATATTTTACTTATAAATTTATTTCTAAAACCAAATACTAACACCTGTAACTAGATTTTTTTCATTTAAGTTATTCATATCATTAGTATTTCCAAGGTTTTTAGAAAAAGTCATACCAATATATGGTGCAAACTCTCGTGTTATCTCATATTTTAAATGCATTTGCATACCTATATTTGATAAACCTTTTCCTAAACCAATTTTTATATCATCTTTAGAATATGCACTAAGTGAGAAACTTGGATTTAAACTTAACCTTTGTGTAATCAATGCTTTATATTCTGCTTCGGCTCTAATTCCAATATTTCCATCATCACCTATCAAGAAAGCCGTTCTAGTTTCAAAAAAATATGGTGCCATTCCAGAAAAAGCTAAAATTGCCCATTTTTTATTGTTTTCTTCACCCTTATCATAACCAAAACCATATTGTATATCCCAATATGAGGCAATGGCATTTGACCATACAATTTGATTTTCACTTTCACTTATACCATCTTTTACTTTTTCACCTTCACTATAAAGATATATTTTATTTAAATCATACCCAACCCATACATTGGTATCCCAAGTAAATACTTTTTCTTCAGCATGTTCCATTTGTAAAGAATCTAATGTAACTTTATAGTTTATTGGATCATCATCCATTCCACCTGCATTTAATGCAGTAACTAAACTAATTGCTGATATTGTTGTTTTTAATAAATTTTTCATAATATCTCCTTATGCCACTACAACTTTTCTAAACATACCTAACATATGGTATAACATATGACAGTGGAATGCCCAATTTCCTTTTGCATCAACTGTAACTCTAATACTTGCTTTTGCACCTGGCTGTACAACAATTGTATGTTTTCGTACTAATTGATTATCTCCAGTTTCTAAATCAGACCAAAGTCCATGTAAATGCATAGGATGATTCATCATCGTATCATTTATATATGTTATCCTTAATCTTTCACCGTATTTAAATTCTAATGGTTTTGCATCAGAATACTTTATTCCATTTATAGACCACATATATCTTTCCATATTACCTGTAAGATGTAATATAATTTCACGATCAGGGTATTCACCTTGATTAGCTTTACCATTTGGTGATTTCAAATCAGCATAAGTCAAAACTTTTCTTCCGTTATCTCTTAAACCAACTCCTGGATCTTCCATTCTATATTTTGGACCTTCTGCCTTCATAGTTGTAGCAACTCCCCATTTTGTATCAAGAGGAGTGATTGGAATTTTTCTTTTTAATTTTCCACTGTATGGTTTTTTGTCCATATTCATACCACTCATTTTCATATTTCCACCGCAAGACATTGAGCTTTTTTTACTTAGAGATTTTTTCGGCATATTCATAGATGCTCCACACGACATTGAAGACTTATTACTCATAGATCTTTTTGGAATTGCCATACCCGAGCCACAAGACATTGTTCCTTTTTTAGAGATAGATTTTTTTGGCAGATTCATAGTAGAATCAGAAGAACTACTCATATCCATTCCTCCCATATCCATTCCCATATCTGTCATATTTAATATTGGAAGTGGGTCCATAGGAGGTACTTTTGCAAGATTTGTACGTGAATTTGTAAGGTGTCCTATTGCATATCCACTTCTTTCAATACTTTGGGCAAATATTGCGTATGCTTTTTCTTCTAACGGTTCAACTACTACATCATAAGTTTCAGCAACTCCAATTCTAAATTCATCAACTACCACAGGTTCTACATTGTTTCCATCAGCGGCAACAACTATCATTTTTAATCCAGGGATTCTTATATCGAAAAATGTCATAGCAGAAGAGTTAGCAAATCTTAATCTGATTTTTTGACCTTTTTTAAATAATGCTGTAAAATTTGATGCAGGATTGTGACCATTCATAAGGTATGTATATGTTGAACCTGCTACATCAGATAAATCTCTATCTGTCATTGACATTTCATTCCACATTTTTCTTGCACTAAATGCATTCCAAAAACCATTTTCTTTTATTTCACTTGCAAAATCACCTACAGTTCTACCAACTCTATTATAATAATCACCTTGTACTTTTAATTTTCTGTATACATTATTTGGATTTTCATCGGTCCAATCACTTAAAGATATTACATAATCTTCATCATATTCATAAGGGTCTTTAATCTTAGGTTCTATTACAATTACACCATGTAATCCTGTTTGTTCTTGAAAGCCAGAATGACTATGGTACCAATAAGTTCCACTTTGAGAAACAGTAAATTTATAGGTAAATGTTTCTCCTGGTTTTATTCCATCAAATGTTAGTCCGGGAACTCCATCCATCTCAAATGGTAATATAATTCCATGCCAATGAATTGAGCTATCTACAGTTAAGTTATTTGTTACATGAAGTATTATTTCATCACCTTCTCTCCATTTTAATGTTGGAGCTGGCAACATACCATTCACAGTTGTTGCTATTGCATTTTGTCCTGTAAAATTTACTATAGTTTTATCTATTGTTAAAAAGAACTCTGTTCCTTCTAATATCTGAGTTTCTTGTACCTTTTTAATATCTGAGTTTGCTAATAATGGAACAGTACTACTTGCTATTATACTACTAGCAACCATCCCCTTAACAAATGTTCTTCTTGATACTTTATTATCTTGTATTTTCATAATATTTACCTTTATTTAATTTGTAAAGAAATTATATACCTTAAGTATTACTTGAATATTACTTCATAAATATGCTATTATTTTTACAAAACTGTATGACAACTTAGCTATTATTCTAACGTATTAAAAATTTATACAATTCAAAGTATTATTATTATAATATTACATTATATTAACAAATAAGGAATTCTTATGTTTAAAAATATTACTATCAAAAGTAAATTATTAGGTTTAGTTATAATACCACTCATCTCATTGGTATTTATGTCATTAACGATTATAATAGATGATTATAATCAATCTCAGTCATTAAAAAAAGTTGAGAAAATTGTATTGTTATCCAGTAAAATATCTTCTTTTGTACATGAAACACAAAAAGAAAGAGGTATGACAGCTGGTTTTCTTGGTTCAAAAGGTGTTAAATTCAAAGATAAATTACCATCACAAAGAGAACTTACAAATAAAAAGTTAGAAGAACTAAAACATTTTATTTCAAGTCATGAAATAATAGGATTAGATAAACACATAGATAATGATATACAAGAGATGGATGAAGAACTTCATAAAATATCAACAATTAGAGCAAATGTAGATACTTTACATATATCTTTAAAAGATGCTATTACATATTATACAAATATGAATGCAAAAATACTAAAAATTGTTTCAGTTGGTGCGAGTAGTGCAAATGATGTACATATTACTAGAAGTTTAGTTGCATATAGTAACTATTTAAATTCAAAAGAAAATGCAGGTATAGAAAGAGCAATAGGAGCAGATACACTTGCAAATAAAGGTTTCAAAAAAGGTATGCATGCAAAGTTTGTATCTTTAGTAACCATTCAAAATGCATATTTAAATGTATTTGAAACTTATGCAACACATGAACAAATTAAATTTTACAAAGAAACATTAGTTGGTAGTGATATCCAAAATGTTGAAAAAATGAGAGAAGAATTACTTCAGGGAAATAAACTTACAAGTGATTCTGAATATTGGTTTAAAGAAATTAGTATCAAAATAGGTCTTCTTAAAAAAGTTGATGATTATATTTCTCAAAATATTATAAAAGAAACTGAAAATAAAATTCATAAGTTAAATACAGTAATGATAGAAGCAGGTGTTATTATATTATTAATAATTATATTTATATCAATAATAGGTTTTATAATAATGAGAGATATCTCTTCTTCAATTGTAAACTTGCAAACTGGTTTATTTTCATTTTTTGATTTTTTAAATGGAAAAGAAAATCATTCTAAACTTGTAGAGATCACAAATCATGATGAGATTGGAGAGATGGCAAAAGTAATCAATAAAAACATACAACATACTGAAAAACTGGTACAAGAAGATAGAGTTGTACTTGATGAGATAAAAGATGTTTTAGTGAAACTTGAAAATGGATTTACATCATTTAATATAGAAAGTTCAACTTCTAATCAACAAATTGAAGAGATAAAAGTAAATTTAAATCAAATGATATCCTCACTTGATAATAATTTAGAAGAAGTAAATAAAATACTAGTTGCTTATGGTAACTCTGAATTTGACTATGACTTAAAACAAACAAAACAACTTACAGGTACTTTTGGAACACTATTCTTGAATACTAAGTTATTAGGTACAAATACTTCTGAACTTCTTGCTATGATTAAAAACACAAGTGATACTCTCGGAAATAATATAAATACATTAACAAATTCATCAAACAACCTATCAACTGCATCAAATGAACAAGCAGCGTCACTAGAAGAAGCAAGTGCTGCTTTAGAAGAGATTACAAGTACAGTTATAAACAATGCCACAAATGTAAGTAATATGTCCAAATATGCATCAGAAGTTACAAACTCTGTAAATACAGGTGAAAAATTAGCAAATGATACAACTGAAGCTATGGATGAAATAAATTCTGAAGTTTCTGCTATTAGTGAAGCTATTACAGTTATTGACCAAATTGCATTCCAAACAAATATTCTTTCACTAAATGCTGCAGTAGAAGCTGCAACTGCAGGAGAGGCGGGTAAAGGATTTGCAGTTGTTGCACAAGAGGTACGAAATCTTGCATCTAGATCTGCTGATGCGGCAAATGAGATTAAAGTATTAGTTGAAAATGCGACTAAAAAAGCAAATAGTGGTAAACTTATATCAACTCAAATGATTAAAGGATACTCACTATTAAATGAGAATATATCAAATACTATAAATCTTATAAATGACATTGAAACATCAAGTAAAGAGCAAAAAATTGGTATAGAACAAATCAATAATACAGTACAAGAATTAGATAAAAAAACACAGCAAAATGCTCAAGAAGCATCAAATATCACTAATCTTGCAAATAAAATCACTTCACTTTCAAGCGATTTAGATGAAGTATCTTCAAATGCAAAATTTGATTTTTCTGTTATAAAACAAACTTGCGATGTATCTTTACAAAATCTAAGTGCATCATTAAAACATGATCATATAAAATTTAAAGATACAAACTTTGCAAAACTTAATAACACGCGAAATACGTGGAGTGTAACAAAACATGATTCATGTAATTTAGGTAAATGGATTTCAAAAAGTGAAAGTGAAAACCAACCATATACGAAAACTTCAAATTGGTCAAAATTAAAAAATATTCATGAAAATGTTCATACAGGTGTACAAAATTTAATTGATCAAAATGGAAATAAAGCTAGTAACGATATTTTAAATCAAATATCAACAGATGTAGAAATAGCAATTACAGAAGTATTTGATATGCTTGATATTGTTAAAATAGATAATTGTAAATAATATTTAAAGTATAGGTTTAAGGAGTAAATATAATAAAAACACTTTTAAAAAGTAAAATTATAATTTCAGTTATATTAGTATCACTACTAATTATTTCTACATTATTTTTCTTTATTCCAACCGTTACAGAAAAAAACACTATTGATTTAGTTACAAAAAATAGTATAAATGCAGTAAAACAAATTAAACTTACAAGAGCATACTATGTTTCAAGTGTAGTAAAAGATGTAAAAAAGTATGCGCCAAATTTAAAATTTGACTATAATCATGAGGGAGTAAATGGAAAACTTCCTTTTCCTACAACTACAATTCATGATTTAAGTAAAATATTCAGTAAAAATACTGGAGTGAAGTTTAACTTATATAGTGAATATCCATTTAAACCAAAAAGTAATAGAGTATTAACTCCAAAACAAAAAGAGATATTAAAATATACTCAAGAGAGTGAAGATGGACTTTATATTGGAAGAGATGTAATTGATGGAGTACAAGTTTTAAGAGTTGCTGTTACTGATTTTATGACTGCACCATCATGTGTTTCTTGTCACAATACTCATCCTGATAGAACTTGGGGTAAAAATAAATGGAAACTTGGAGATAAAAGAGGTGTTTTAGAGGTTATTACACCTTTAACTGAAGCATTAGAAGCAAATAGCTATATGAGAATGCAAATACTTGTATTTATTACGGTTATGCTTATTTTACTAGTATTATATTTTTCATATACACTGATTAAAAGAGAAACAGAATTACTTGATGAAAATGAAATATTAGATGCAAAAGTAAAAGTTGAAGTTGAAAAAAATATCCATAAAGAGAAACAATTAATTATTCAAAATAGAAGTGCTGCTTTAGGTGATATGCTAGCAGCTATAATACATCAATGGAAACAACCATTAAGTGGTATATCTATGTCAAATAGTGCAATGCAACTAGATATTGCTATTGGAACATTGAGTAATGATGGAGTATTAAAACATACTACAAATATTGAAAGTCAAATTCTAAATATGAATAAAACTATGGATGATTTTAGAGACTTCTTTAAGCCTAAAAATGAAGCTTGTTATAAAATTAGTGATAGTATAAACGATGTATTAAAGTTTATTGAAAAAGTTTACAAAATACAAAATATAAATATTAAAACTAAACTAGATGAAAATGTTATGACTAGTGGCTTTTCAAATGAGTTAAACCAAGTTATTATAAATATTTTAAATAATGCTAGAGATGCAATCTTAGAAAATAATTGTGAAATAAAAGATATTAATATTGAAGCTTTTATTCAAAATAATAAATCTATAATATCAATTACTGATTATGCAGGTGGGATACCTGAACATATAATAGAAAATATATTTGATCCATATGTTACAACTAAAAGTGATGAAAATGGTACTGGTATTGGTCTAGATATGAGTAAAACTATTATTGAAAAAGTAAATGGTAAAATAGAAGCTAATAATGTAATAAGTATTATTGATGGAAAAGAATATAAAGGTGCTAACTTTAAAATAATACTTAACGGTTGTACTAATTGCTAATTTTATTACATAACTAAATATACAAGGAATATACTATGAGTATTAATTTAAATTGTCCAAATAGAATAAAACCAAAACTATTAAGAGAACAAAAAACTGAAGCATTATTAATATTCATTAGAACAACGTTAGAGCAATATTTTAATGATATTGATAATAATAAAGTACATTTTGAAATGGGTTCAGATAGTGATAACAAAATTTTGGAAAATACTCTAAGAGATTTATTAAATAATTTACAAGATTGCGTTGTTAATAGTACTTACATTAGAAGTATTATTACTTCAGCACATATTTCCCGAGCAATGAGTTTATTGGCAAAAAAAGAAGAACCTGTAATGGTGTATTATGATGCCATTGTTAATCAAATTCAAAAAAGTTTAACTCAGGGACAAAACTGGATTCCAGAACAACTAGTAATTTGTTTATTAAGCGAATGGGTAATCGAAGAAGAAAAGTCTACTGTATTATATCCATTCTTAAAACATATTAATTATCTTGAATTATTAGATAGATACGATAGAATTAGAAAAGAAGCAAAAAAAGACAATGACATGTATAAGAGTGATACAATAATGAATATGTATAAAGTAGGCTCAGAGTTAGTACATAAACTTAAAAATATATCATACAAGATTAACAAAAACAGAGTGTCAAAGAGTAGAAAAAAAAGAAAATAATTACAGTCTCAAATTAAAGTAGAGTGAGGACTTAAATCAGGACATTTATTAATCCTAAAGTAGCCATTTTATTTAGTAATATCAAATTAATTTTTTAACACTCTCCAATAACACGATACTAGTAATTCCAAATCCTAAAATAAGTATTATGACTTTTTTTAGAATTTTACCTCTTTGTTAAATTTCGTATAAAATTATACATAAAAAGTATTACTTGAATATTACTTCAGAAAAATCAAGTTTAAATATAGAACCAATAGAAGATTCACTTTCAACACTAATAACTACATTTATACTATCACATAATTTTTTAACTACATTAAGACCTATCCCTATGCCATTTGTATTCTCTTTATAATATCTATCAAATATACGTTTAGTATTTTTGATTCCATATCCAGTATCTTGTATTTTTAAAAGATTGTTATTATATGATATTATTACTGAACCATTTTTTTTATTATATTTTATAGCATTACTTATTATGTTATCAAGTATTCTATCTATTGCATTTTTATTTGTATTTAGAAATATATCTTCTTGTATATTAAATATAAAGTTAATATTATCATTTTGTTTATTTAAAAAATCTATTTTGTTTTCTAGGATATTAGTTAAATTTATCTTCTCTTTATTTAAATTACTTTGATCTAAATAATATTTCATATTATCTTGTAATGCTAATATATTTATAATTGATTCTTGACTTCTATTAATAGCATCATTATTTCCAAATTCTCTATTTAAAATTTTAAGGTTTATCCTTAATGCTGATAAAGGAGTATTTATATCATGTAATATATCTTTTATAAATTCATCATTTAATTTAAATGCTTTTTTTAAGGGGTTTGTTGTATATATAGCAAATAATATAGATATAATTATGAGAACAATTGTATATATTAAAGTATAAATATATATCTCATTTAATATTTCATCTTTTTTTATATTGTATTCATCTATTGAAAAAGTCATTTTTTCTATTTTATTACTTTTAAAAATCATATAAATATGATTTGGTTCTTTATATAAATGATGTTGTAACTTATTTGTTTGTTTTAAAATATTTAAGTTATATTTATTACAATTTGTATCTAAATAACATTGCATTAATAAAGATGAAACTTTATTATCAAAATGGTGTATTTTATCTATATATATTTTATAAATTAAAAATAATAATAAAATAAATTGAACTATAAAAAATAGTATAAAACTTTTTTTAAATGCTTCTACTTCATATATCTTCAAGTATATATCCAATCTCTCTTACATTTTTAATATTTAAATCCAATTTACTTTTTAATTTACTAATATTTACTCTTAATGCATTTGAATTTGGATTTTCTAGATACTCAAATAATACATCAAATGATACAATTTTATTTTTATTAATTATCAAGTCATGAAAAATACTTTTCAACACTACACCTAAAAATATATCTTCTTTATTTTTTAGTAATTCTTGCGTATTAGGATTATATTTAATATCTTTATATATAATATAATCATTTTTTTGATATCTATTTTTTATTCTTAATACTAATTCTTCAGGATCAAATGGTTTTTTAATAAAATCATCAGCACCAACTTCAAATCCCTTTGATATTGATTTAATATCATTTAATGCTGTAATATAAATTGCAGGTGTATTGTCCTCACTTTGTTTTAAATATTCTAATACTTTAAATCCATCATCTCCTGGAACATTTACATCAAAAATATATAGATCGAATTTATTAGAATATGTTAAAGAATATACATCTTCACTATTATAAGCACTTAAAACTTCAAAGTTATCCATTTCTAAATATGCTTTTAAACTTTGATGTAAATTATTGTCATCTTCTAGTAGTAAAATTTTCATTATATATCCATTCTTTTTATTATATTAATATTATTCTTTTAAAAGCCTTGAGGAAACCTATTAGGATGAATAGAAAAAGGATAACTATAGGTCTTCAAGACTTTTAAAAAAATAATCTGTATCTTTATTTAAGATATTATATATTATCATCAAAGTGTTACTTGAACATTAGCTAATTCAAATATAAATTCAGTTCCTTCATTAAATTTAGATTTTAATGAAACTCCTATATTTAATTTTTCACATAACTTTTTTACAATATGCAATCCTATGCCAATGCCTCTTTTATTTTCTTTAAAATATCTATCAAATATTTTTGTAGTATTTTTTATCCCTTTTCCATTATCTTTGATAATTAACTTATTATTATTAAAAATAATTTTTACATAAGGATTATTTTTTGAAGAATATTTACAACTATTACTAATTACATTATCAATTATTCTTATAAATGCATCTTTATTTGTAAATATATTTATATTTTCTTTGTTAAATTTTATGCTAAACTCAATATCTATAAATATTGCTTGAAAATGTTCTATCCTATAATTTATAATTTCATTTAAATTAATATTTTCTTTTTGAAGTTTACTATTATTTAGATGTTGATTTAAATTATCTTGCAGTGATAAAATATCAGTTATAGAACTATCTAATCGTTTTGTAATATCACTTTGACCATAAATCTTTTTTAACATATCAATATTAATATTAATTGAACTAAGTGGAGTATTAAAATCATGTAATATATCTTTTACAAATTCATCATTTAATTCTAATGCCTGTTTTATAGGTTTTATACTATATTTAGCAAAAATAAATGATATTAATAATATTACCAATAAAATTAAAATAAATTCATATAAAACTTCTAAATATAATTTTTCTTTTTCTATTGTATAAATTTTATTATTAAATGATATTTTTCTAATTTTTTTACCAAATTCTTTTATTGGAAAATAAACCACTAGATCTTGATTTTTATTTTTATATAAATGATTAAAGATAATATTATTTTTATTATGCACTATATCAATATTAAAATTATCACATTGTAAAGTATAATTACAGTTTACAATATCAGCTGTTATTTTCATATCAAACTGATGTACTTTATTTTTATAATGATACATTAATAATAAAGAAACAAAAAGAAATTGTAAAGTAAAGAAAAGAAAGAAACTCTTTTTTATAGATTCTTTTTCATACTGCTTCAATTTTATACCCTATTCCTCTTATATTTGTTATATCAATTTTTAATTTATTTTTCAATTGAGAGATAGTTGTTTTTAAGCCATTTTTACTTTCATTTTCAATATATTCTAATAATATATCATAAATAATTACTTTATTTATATTGGTAATTAATTCATCAAAAATATTTAATAAAGTAGTACTTAAATAGATTGTTTGACTATCAATAATTATTTGTTTTGAAAGTGCATTATATTTTATATGTTTATATTTTATTAATGGTTCTTTTTTATACTTTAATTTGATTTTAATAATTAATTCTTCAATACTAAATGGCTTTTTAATATAATCATCAGCCCCATATTTAAACGCCTTTGTAAAAGTACTAATATCATTTAATGCTGTTATAAATATTGCTGGAGTATTATCGTTTGCTTCTCTTAAAGAATGAAGAATTTGTAAACCATCATCCCCTTCAACATTGATATCAAACAAATACAAATCGTATTTATTTGTATATGTTAATTTATATACATCATCACTGCAATAAGAACTTGTAACTATTATGTTTTCAAGTTCTAAATAAGCTTTAATGCTTTCATGTAATGTTAAATCATCTTCTAAAAGTAATATTTTCAATCATTTATCCCATTTTATTTTATGCGTATATTTCTATTTCATTATTTCTATTATTTCTATTATTTAATAAAGAGATAATACTATCAAAACTATTATCTTTATTTAATAAATTATCATCTAACTTAGATAATTCATTCAAAACATTCTTTTTTTCATTTGGAGATAATTCCTGCATTTTTGTTTGTATTTTTACTTTATCTTGACTACTTAAGTCTTTCATTAATTCTTGAAGCACACCAGAAGCAGATACCCCATAATTTTTATTACCTTGACATTCACAAGAATTTTGTAATTTATCTATTTTCATAAATCATCCTTTTTATTTAAGATAAAAATATACTATACTTTTGTAAGTACATAGTAAGTATATTTTATTTAATTTGTAATTTTTTAAATATTATCATAGTAGTAAGAGCTAAAATAATCCAAAAAAGACCATTAGCTATATATGCCGCATTTATAAATTCATATAACATCTTTTGTGATGCAGTTCCACCTTCTTGTAATGGTATAGGCGCCCCAATTATATGTGGTATCAATATTAGTATTACTCCTAATAGTTTATAAAATGTATTTTTATTAAAGAATATTATTATAAATCCAACAGAAGATACTATAACAGTAAATATCCACCATATTTGTCTATCATGTAAAGGTGCTGCTAGAGTACCTGGTATTTCTGGTTCTAAGCCAAGAGAAGGCAAAACAAAAAAACTAATATATCCAACAATCCCAACAAAGATACCTTTTTCTACTCTTAAGTCATCTAAAAAAAGATATACAGCACATAATATAAAGGATAAACCTATTGACAAAAATATATTTGCTATAACGGTATAAAATAATCTTTCAAATCCATTTTCAGGTTTCCAATGTTCTTCTTCGGTATCTTTATTAATTATTTTTTTAATTTCATTTGATTTATCATATATATTTATATTACCACCTTCATATTTCTCAGCTTGTAATATTAATGGTATAATTTTTATTGATTGAATAAATGTAAGAGAAGATCCACCTATCATTCCACTAAAAAGGGCTGTTATGATAATTTTTGTTATAATATTGTTTAATGACATGGAAAAGCTGCACTATGTCGTACGTCATGTGCTGCATTGTGTAAAGTCATAGGTGAGGATAAGCCAACTAAAAAAACAAATACAAACCCCATGGATACTGTATATATTGCTATTCTTATTTTCGATATTTTAATTTTTATATTTTCTTGCTCTAAAACAGTAGTTAAACTATTTACCATTGTTTTCTCCTTTTTATTTACTTAATTATTTATTATTAGCTAATCTATCTTACTAAATATTCTTGATAGTTCAAGAAGAGCTAATAATTTACAAATGATATCTTACAACTTTAATAAGTAAGATATGTGTAATTTAATTAAATATTAATTTGTTGGTAGTTCAACGTTACCAATTCCATATAAATTATCTAAATTTCCAGTTTCACCTATTCTAAAATATCCCATCATTCCAGCATCTTCATGCTCTAAAATATGGCAATGGTACATATAATCACCATAATTTATTGTTCCATCAAACTTACCAATTATTCTTACAGTTTCACCTGGTTGTACTAAAAAAGTATCTTTCCATCCTAAATCAACTCCACTTGCAGGTATTCCATTTCTTGTTAATATTTGATATTGAATTGCATGTGCATGAAATGGGTGTGCCATTGGTGACATATTTTTAATACTCCATATCTCTGTTGCTCCAGATGTAATTAGCTCATCTATTCTATTTGCTTTAAATGATTTTCCATTAATTACAAAACTCATTTGTGAATTTGAACCACCCATTTCACCCATAGACATTATAAATTCTCTTTCATTTCCTATATTATCAGCACTATTTTCATCAATTCTTGTTGATATTTCAGAATTACTATCAAGTTGAGTATATAATGTTATATTTTCTGTTTCATCAGTATTTATATCAAATCTCATAATTGCTAAAGACTCTCCATTTCTAGATGATTCATCCATCCCATTTGACATACTAGATTTAGTTGACATTTGTCCCATACTAGAACCACTTGACATACCGTTCATTCCCGATCCCATACTAGAACCACTGGACATATTATCTTGGTTATTTTGCATCATTGATGAATTATTTTCCATATTCATCATACTCATCATATCACCATTAAATGGTTTTGAAACCATCATAACCTTATCTCCTACATTATATTTTGAAAAATCAATTACAATTTCAACCCTTTGAGCTGCACCTAATGTTATGTGAGTCAAGCTAACTGGATTTTTAAGAAAGCCCCCATCAGTTGCAATTACTGTAAATGCACTACCATCATTTAATGCAAAATCATAATTTCTAGCATTTGATACATTATAAAGTCTATACCTATGTAAAGTATTAGAAACATTTTGTTTTGGCATAACTGATCCATTCACCAATATTGTATCTCCCAACATACCATCATTATCCATAGTTTTATTTTTATATAATAAGTTTCTAAATGTATCCCCTACTTTACCATCAAATCTCCTATCTTGCACTAATAATACCGTATCTTTATCTCCGCTTGGAATTTGATTTGTTGATTCTAGATTTTTACTTATATCATCTTCAAGTAAATAAACTCCTGCTAATCCCATATAAACTTGCTTCCCTGTTTGCATATCTGGGTGAGGATGAAACCAAAGTGGAGCAGCTGATTGTTGCATTTTAAAAGTATATGATTTAGTAGTATTTGGAGATACTGGGATATCAGGACCTCCATCCATATGTGCAGGAATTTTAAAACCATGCCAATGAATTGTTGAATTGGCATCAAGCTGATTATTTAATGTTAAATTCATATCATATCCTCTTGTTGTTTTAATAATTACTGGTAATTGTTCATTGTTATATCTCCACATAGATGTTACCCAATTTCCTTCTGGTGTTGAAATAGTTACATTTACATCTTTATTAGCAGTTAATGTATATGAAGCTTTTGAATCGCTTATATTTCCGTCTTCATCTTCTAAAATATTTAATATGTTTAATGTAGGTAATGTTGTTGAACTAATAAATTTATCCACTAACTCTGTTAAATTTGCACTATCATC
>Ga0256826_1000770_pt1 | contig 19810 bp, 24 predicted proteins | sample CV79metaG_FD_185975 | JGI IMG/M metagenome (GOLD analysis project Ga0256826, IMG submission 185975) | Hydrothermal vent microbial communities from East Pacific Rise, Pacific Ocean - CV79 | ecosystem: Environmental > Aquatic > Marine > Hydrothermal vents | place: Pacific Ocean: East Pacific Rise...
GGTTCAATCAAGAATATTATATCTGGTTGTAAAGCCAAAAACGGCAAAAATTATAAGATTAATGTAAAGGTAAAATAATTTTGCAAAATGATAAATTGGTTGTTGCCGTTATCGGTAAAACTCACGGGTTTAAAGGATTTCTGAAATTTCATATCTCTTCAGATTTTAAAGAGCAGTTTAAAAGAAAGAAAGTCTGGAAAACATCTTTTGGAGAGCTGGAAATTGAAAGTTACTATAAAGATAAATCTCTAATAAGATTTAAAAATTTTACAGATTTAGAATCTGCTAAACAACTTGTAAATCATAAACTTTTTTCTTCTCAAGAAGAAAGCAGAGAACTTTGTGATTTAAAAGAGGGCGAGTTTTTTTGGTTCGATTTTTTCGGACTAAATATTATTGAAAATGATGAAATTCTTGGAACTATTTCTGAAATTAGCAGAATTGGAAACACTGATTATCTTGTAATTGAAACTGATAAAAAACTTCTCGAAAATAGCAAACTTCCTCAAACTTTTTTAATCCCTTATATAGATAGATATATTTTAGATGTTCAGCTTGAGTCCAAATTTATCTCCGTTTCAGGTGGCAAAGATATTTTAGAGGCTAGTTAGCTTTGAAAATAAACTTTGTAACTCTGTTCCCAAACCTCATCGCTCCATATTTTGAGGATTCTATTCTTAAACGAGCGATTGACAATGGTAGTTTAGAGATAAATTTTGTAAATCCTCGTGATTTTACAACCGATAAGCATCGTCGGGTTGATTTACCTTTGATTGGAGGTGGTGCGGGAATGCTGATGACAAGTCAGCCTATCGTTGATAGTTTGAAGAGTATCAGCTCGGAGAGTCATACTATCGCCGTATCGCCCGTTGGAAAAAAATTTAATCAAAAAGATTCAATCCGCCTTTCAGAAAAAAAAGAGATAACCCTTTTAAGTGGTCGGTATGAGGGGTTTGACGAAAGAATAATTGAACATTATGTTGATGAGGTTTTCTCAATCGGAGATTTCATTTTAACAGGTGGCGAACTTGCTTCTTTAGTTATTTGCGATTCAATTACTAGAAATATTGGCGGAGTTTTAGGAAATTCAGAATCTTTATCAGGTGAAAGTTTTGAGAACTATATGTTAGAAGCTCCAAATTTTTCTAAGCCTGTGGAATTTGAAAATAGCAAACCTCCATCAGAATTTTTAAAAGGTAATCACAAAAAAATTAAGAAGTTAAAATTTGAGTTAGCTAAAAAGAAAACTCAATTTTTCCGACCAGATTTATATAAAAAAATAGGGGTGAATAATGAAAAATAAGTATATTGCACATTTTGAAAAGAAACAACTTGAAGGTAAAGAGATTCCTACATTTAGAGCTGGGGACACTTTAAGACTTTCTATCACAATTACAGAGGGTGAAAAAGCTCGAGTTCAAAAATTCGAGGGAATCTGTATTGCAATCAGAGGCGAAAGTGTAAATAGAACTTTTACAATTCGAAAAATTGGTGCTAACGGTGTTGGTGTTGAAAGAATTTTCCCACTTTACAGCGATAGTATTGCAAGTATTGAAGTTCTAAGAAGAGGACGAGTTCGAAGAGCTAAACTTTACTATTTACGAGAATTAAAAGGTAAAGCTGCGAGAATCAAAGAGCTTAGAAAAAACAGATAATATTATGAATAGAGGTTATAAAATATTTACAGGAACAGCTCACCGTAAATTTGCTGAAGATGTTTGCGAAAAATTAGATGTTCCACTTAGCAGTGCGACAGTTGGAAAATTTAGCGATGGTGAAATTAATGTAAAAATTGATGAGTCAGTTCGTGGGAAAGATGTTTTTATCATTCAACCAACTGGAGCTCCTGTAAATGATAACCTGATGGAGCTTCTTATTATGGTTGATGCTTTACGAAGAAGTTCAGCTCATACTATCACGGCGGTTATTCCATTTTTTGGTTATGCTCGTCAAGATAGAAAGGCAGCTCCTCGAGTTCCAATTACTGCAAAACTTGTTGCAAATATGCTTGAAACTGCGGGGGTCGAAAGAGTTATTACTATCGATTTACACGCAGGACAAATTCAGGGCTTTTTTGATATTCCAGTTGATAATCTTTACGGTTCATTGATTTTTTCAAACTATATTAAAAGCAAAAACCTTAAAAACCCAATTATCGCTAGTCCCGATGTTGGCGGTGTTGCTCGAGCTAGAGAGTTTGCAAAAGAGCTTGGCTTGGATATGGTAATTGTTGATAAACGACGAGAAAAAGCAAATGAATCTGAAGTTATGAATATTATCGGCGATGTCGAGGGCAAAGATGTAATCTTGATTGATGATATGGTTGATACTGCGGGAACTATGGTTAAAGCAGCTTCTGCCCTAAAATCAAAAGGTGCAACTTCTGTTATGGCTTGTGTTACTCACCCTGTTTTGAGCGGTCCAGCTTATGAACGGATTGAAGCAGGAGAACTAGATGAACTTGTAGTTTCTGATTCGATTCCTTTGAAAAATACGGAATGCTCAAAAATCAAGGTTCTTTCAGCGACTCCAATTTTTGCAGAAGTAATTAGAAGAGTTTATTCAAATGAAAGTGTAAATACTTTATTTAGTTAAACTTCTAGAGGACTGACTAATTAGTTAGTTTTATAATTATATCTTCGGGTTAAGCCCGAAGAGTAAAACTTCATTAATAAATATATTTTTAAGTTCATTTTAGATATAAACATAACTTAATTTATCTTAAAGGTGGGCTTATGGCTGAAAATTCAAAAGTAGAAAATAATCAAAGCGAAGAATTTAAAAAAGGCTTTGATGATGGTTTTCACAAAGGAATAGTTCAAGGGTACATCAAAGGACATACCGATGCTTCCGATGAACTAACCGTAGCACAAAAACAAGAAAATAATTTTATGGCTAAAATTGTTGCAATCATTTCAAAAGTTTTCAAAGAAAATTTATTTTCAAATACTTCTATTCAATCTCTTTTAAATGCAATTAAATCTTTAATCAAAAATATTGGAAGTATTAAATTTCCAAAATTATCAATTTCAACAGAAAAGCCTGAACCAGTTTTAGCTTAGTTTTTTGAAATTAGAATTACTCCCATTTCTAAATGGTGAGTATATGGAAATTGGTCGAAAATTGCCATTTTCTGAATTATATGAGTTTGAGTCAAGATTTCTAAATCTCTATGAAAAGTTTCAGGATTACAAGAAATATATAGAATATTTGCAAATCGCTGAACCAACTTAATAGATTTTTCGTCAAGCCCTGCTCTTGGCGGGTCAATGAAAATTGTATTAAGTGAAAAACTATCTAAATCAATATCTTTTAATCTAAAGAATTCTCGTTTTTTATCAATTGCATCTGTGAATTCTTCACTGCTCACTCTGATGAAATCAATATTTGTCACTCCGTTTTTATCTCGATTTTCAATGGCAGAGATAATACCGCTTTTGGATATTTCCGTAGCTAATACTTTTTGAAATTTTGTTGATAATGGAATTGTGAAGTTTCCAGAACCACAGTAGAGTTCGATGAGGTCTTTTCGATTTTCAATTTTTTCAACATTATCAGAAATCCATTTGACCATTTTTCGATTTACGATAGGATTTGGTTGAGAAAAACTATTTTCAAAATATTTAAATTTATATTCAGAATCTCCCACTTTTAGAACCTCATCGATAAAATCATTTTTCAGAACTCTTTTTTCTTTTCTACTTCGCCCAATTATCGAGATATTAAATTTCTCTTGAAGTTTTCTTGCTTGAATATCCCAAGCTTCTCCAATTTCTGAAAGTTTCTTATGATAAATTAAAGTGACAATAATATCACCAGTCAAACTTGATAGAAACTCAATAGAAAAAAGCTTTTTTGATAAAAGAATATTTGGCTCAATTTCAGAAATAAGAGGTTTCATTAAATCGTAAATTGGTTTTGATGCCATCGGACAATTTTCAATTAAAACAACTTGACCTTTTTCAACTCCTCGCATCGCATAATTTATTTTGTCCGCTTTATGCCAAATTTTAAACTCAACTCTATATCTATAATGTTGTTCAGGAGATTTGAATTCATCAAATTTATCTGTAAATAAATTTTGAAACTTTTGAGAAACTAGATTTTTTTTACTTTCAAGTTGGGCAGAATATCCATTTTCAAAAATCGTACAACTTCCACACTCGCCAAAATATTTACAATTCATATTTTTCCTACATCTTTTTAAGAAATTTTATCAAAAATTATGACTGACTAAATAACTATTGAAAGCAGTTTGTAAAAGGTATTATTGTGCCGATGAGGTTTGAGTTCCTTTTTGCAATAAAGCTGTTTGAAGAAATATTGAATTTCTCATTATTGACTGAAATTTCTTGACACATAATTTCTTTGCCTTGAGTAAATTCTAGATTTAATCTCACAACATTATTTTGATAGATTTTATTTTCTCGTTCAATAAAATAGAAAATTGAGGCAAACAAAATTATAAAAGTCAAAAGAATCATCAAACTTTTTTTACTAATTTTTTCAAGTTTTAATAAACCGTATAAAGCAAGAATGGAAAGAATACCGAAGATAGCGATTTGAATTATCATTTTTATAACTCCAAATTTATTGAATTTTCCTAATTTTAATTAAGATTTTGCTTTTAGAATCTTTAAAATATATATTTGTCTTTGAAACTTTGTATATTATTTCATCTATTTTTTGAGAAAAACCATTGAAATTTTTATCTAAATTTTGACTTGAAAAAATCGGCTTTCCTGAAAAAATATTTTTGATAATTTTTGAGGGGTATTCTGATTGCAAAAACTTCATATTAAATATTTTATAGGGAGTTGGGACTCCTCCATTTACAGAGATAAAAGTTCCCATTTCCAATTTCAAAACCTGATGTCCAACTGCAAAAATATCTACTAAAATTGAATCTTCACTTTTTGAGATGATTCCCATATCCGAAAATTTAAAATCTTTTGATTTAATTGTAATTATATAGCTCTCTTTTGAAGTGTAGTTTTTTGGACTGCAACCAAAGAAAAATAGTAGAAAAATTGGAAATATGAAAAACTTCAAGAGATTATTTTTCCTCTTTATTCATCATTAGTAAAAACTCTTCATTATCTTTAGTTTGGAACATTTTACTATATAAAAATCTCAAGGCTTCAACCTCATCGTTAATATCTTGTAAAGCATTTCGTAAAGCCCAAACTTTTTGTAGAGTGCCTTTGCCTAAAATCAATTCATCTTTTCGAGTTCCAGATTTAAGTAGATTTATCGCAGGGAAGATTCGTCGTTCAGCAATAGCTTTTGAAAGAACAATTTCAGAGTTACCCGTTCCTTTGAACTCTTCAAAAATAACATCGTCCATTCGGCTTCCCGTGTCAATTAAAGCAGTTGCGATAATTGTCAAACTTCCGCCATTTTCAAGATTTCTAGCAGCTCCAAAAAATCGTTTTGGTTTATGAAGTGCATTTGCATCAACTCCACCTGATAGAATTTTTCCACTTGCTGGAGTAACTGTATTATAAGCTCGGGCAAGTCTTGTAATTGAATCCAAAAGAATTACAACATCTTCACCAAGTTCAACTCGTCTTTTTGCTCGTTCAATTACCAACTCCGCCACTTTGACATGATTTTTTGCGGGTAAATCGAAAGTTGAGCTATAAACTTCACCTTTTACCGACCGTTCCATATCTGTAACTTCTTCAGGTCTTTCATCAACTAATAAAACGATAAGTTCAACTTCTGGGTGATTTCTTTTCAAACCATTTGCTAACTCTTTCATCAGTTCTGTTTTACCATTTTTAGGTGATGCAACAATTAAGCCTCTTTGCCCTTTTCCAATTGGAGAAAAAAGGTCAAGCATTCTACCCGTGACTTTCATTCCATCATATTCTAGTTTCAGTTGTTCAGTTGGAAAAATTGGAGTTAAGTTTTCAAAAAGTGGTCGTTTTCGATTTTCCGCAATAGGTTTATAGTTTATCGCTTCAATTTTTAGAAGTGCATAATATCGTTCTTGGTCTTTTGGCGAACGAACTTGTCCCGTTACAATATCCCCAGTTCTTAAAGCAAATTTTCGGATTTGAGTATTTGAAACATAGGCATCATTTATACTGTCTGAAAAGTTTTTGTCGATTGAACGAATAAATCCGTAACCGTCAGGCATAATCTCTAAAATTCCTGTAAAAAGAATAAATCCACCCTTTTTAACTTGTGCTTTCAAAATCTCAAAGATGAGGTCTGTTCTCTTTAAATCATTCGGATTCTCAATTTGCATATCTAAAGCGATAGCAATTAATTCTGTAATTGGCAAACTTCTAAGATGTTCAAGTGTATGCCCTGTGACAGGAATATGAGAACGACTTTTATTAGGTTTTCTCTCTTTGGTAGGTTTTGTAGAAACTTTATTTTCTGTTTCTAAATTTTCTTTGCTATTCATTGTAATTTAATTGCCTTTTTGCATCTTATTTACTTATTACCTTATCAATAATAGTTATAATAAAAATTATAGGTAAAGTAATTTGTGTGTAAAACAAACGATTTTTCGTAGATAGCAAAATTATATCTAAAAACTATTCTATCTCTGAAAAACTTGCTTGGAGTGGTTTCATAATTCTAATTGAATAGATAATCTGATTATTAACTAAAGGCTCTTTATATAACCTTTTTTGTCCGCTAATTAAATGAAATAAAAAATCAACTCCTAATGTTGTTGAGTAATTTATAGCATCATAAGTTATGTCATTATTAAAAAGTGCATTTGTATCTGCAATATCCTGATTATCATCTGAAATAGAGTTTGCGATTAACATATTCTTTCTATCGTAAGGTTGTGTCATCGATAGTAAAACTGGGCTGTAATTTGTTTGAGTCGATAAAATCAAAGATGGTTCTTGGTCAAAAGATGTAAGCTGGGCTAATAAAATACTACTTTTGACTTTGGTAGTATTTAAAAAATATATATTGCCAACTGTATCATTTCTATCTTTGAAAAGATTAGAAAAATCTGAATTTTCTCTTGAAACAGCCATATTAAAAGATATTCTTGTTCTCGGTTTTGTTTTATCTAATTCTGTTAAAACCATAGAGTTCAACTCTTTACCCTTTAAACTGTCATCATAAAATAGAGATATATTTCTATCATTAATATATTTAGTAAGTTGTGTGATTTGCAATTCATAATTTATACCCCCAAAAAACATTCGTCTATTTTTATTTTCAATTTCAGAAGTAAAAATTGTTGGAAAATAAATATATAAAGAAGAATCTAAGTTCCCTACAATTTTAGCACCTTTTACAGTCATTGGAGCAATTACAAATTTAAAACCATCGCGATGTATGTTTTCAAGAGCTTTACTTATTGATTCATTATTTTCATTTCCAATAAAATAACTTTTGACCTTAAATTTCTTATTTCTATTTAAAAGATACGAAAAAACTGTTTTTGCGGTTAATTCACTATATCTTCCGATAACTTTTTCAGGTAAAAGTAATGCAATATTAATATTATTCGATAACTCAAGTCTTTCAATATTTAAAATTGATTCAAAAAACAGCTTTTGCTCATTTAACATAAGGCTATCTGTTTTACTTTTAGGAATGTTCGCTAAAAATGAAAATATCTGCTCATCAAAAATCAATTTAGTTAAGCATTCAGTATTACAAAGCTCAATATCCATATTTAATACTTGAGTTTCAGGAAGCGGAATATCGGATTTGATTCTAGTTTTTGAGAAACCAACAAAAAATAATATATGAAAAATGAGAAAGTATTTCAAAATAAAACCTGTATTATATAGAATATTTAATTTAGTTTGGTAAGAAGGAGTGGCGGACAGAGAGGGATTCGAACCCTCGGTACCCTTACGAGTACGCTTCCTTAGCAGGGAAGTGGTTTCAGCCAACTCACCCATCTATCCGCTGTAAATTTGAACTTTGGAATTATACAAAAATTTTATAAATTCAAACTTAAATAGATGATTCAGTTTGAATTTGTATTTTATATTTGGATACAATAAAAATAAAGGTTATTTATGTTTTTATTCCAAAAAGAGAATAATTTTAATTTAGCAAATCTTTTTACATTCGTAAATATTAGCTCGGGTGTAATTGCAATATATTTTATTTCAAAAGGGGAGTTTAATCTAGCGATAATTTCAGCTTGGATTGGTGGAGCTTTTGATATTTTTGATGGCAAAATTGCACGAAAATTCAATTTATCTTCGGAGTTTGGTTTGCAAATTGATTCTTTTGCGGATTCATTATCTTTTGTAATTGTTCCACTTTTGCTTTTATATTTCTCAATTTTTCAAACTTTAGATATTTCGCCTCTAATTTTAGCGGTTTCTTTTATTTTCTATACAGTTTCAGGATTACGAAGATTGGTTAATTTTAATCTGAAAGCTGATACTGGAACTGTTGAAAAATATTTCACAGGTGTGCCAACTCCTTTAGGTGCAATTTTCCTATGGTTTGCTTTTTTAAGTTGGGAGTTTGAAATAATTTCAAATCCATATATTATATTGACATATATAATATTTATTGGCTACCTTTTAAACTCAACACTTAGAATTAGACACCCATAAACTAAATAGAGATTATCGGGTCAAGCCCAATAATGACACAAACCCGTCATCTTTGTGCTTGACACGAAGATCTACTTTAAATTTTCTATTTAGTTAGTCCTAGAAGATAATCTAGTACATCAAATCAACCTAAAATTTGAAATTTATAACCCTGTTTTGCAAGCTCTTTTTCTATTTCTTGTCGATGAGGTTTCCCTTTAATCTCTAAATCAATAGAAACATTTGCATCGCCGTAAGAAATTGATATTGAAGTTCGGTCATAATCGATTTGCACAATATTAGCATTTAAACTATTGAAAATTTTTGTCAATTCCATTAGCGAACCGTTTTTATCAATTAAAGTTACAAGAAGTTTCATTTTCCTATCAGATTTAATTAGACCTTTTTCAATAATTACAGAAAGCATTGTAACATCGATATTTCCACCGCTCACAATTACCGCAATATTTTGATACTCTGTTAAATCTAATTTTTTATAAAGAAGTGAAGCAACTCCGACCGCCCCAGCACCCTCAACTATAATTTTTTGATTTTCCAAAAGATATAAAATCGCACCTGCAATCTCTTCATCATCAACTTCGACAACCTCATCAACATATTTTTTCATATATTTCAAAGTAATATCTGAACTATCTCGTACCGCAATTCCATCAGCAATAGTTTTAACAGGAATTGAACATTTCTTACCTGTTAGAAATGCCGTTTTCAAAGCTACCGCACCCGCAGAAGCCACGGCAATAATTTTAGTATTTGGACTTTTCTCTTTTATCGCAGTCGCAACTCCACTAATTAAACCACCTCCGCCGATTGGAATAATAATTGCATCAAACTGAATTCCACTCTCTAAAATCTCAAGTCCGATTGTTCCTTGTCCTGCAATAACTTCATCATCTTCAAAAGGGTGGATAAAAATATTGTCTCGCTCTTTTGCATATTGAATTGCAAATTTGTAAGCATCGTCGTATAAAAGCCCGTGCAAAATCACTTCCGCCCCGTAGCTTTTGACTCCATTTACTTTTGTCAAAGGGGTATTTTCAGGCATAACAATAGTTGTCGGAATATTATAATATTGACCGCTGAAAGCTACACCTTGGGCGTGATTCCCAGCACTCGCTGCGACAACTCCTTTTTTTCTTTCGTCAGATTTAAGGTTTGAAATTCTATTAAAAGCTCCCCGTAATTTAAATGAGCCAGTATTTTGTAGATTCTCTTTTTTTAAATAGATATTTTTGCCTAAATATTTGCTGATTTTTGAAGCTAAAGATAGTGGGGTTTTAGATAAAACTTTTGCAAGATTATCTTTCGCACTTTCAATCTGTGAAAAATTTATCAAACTAATGCTTTATGCTCAATCATAGAACAGAGATTCTGAACAACTTTCATTCCATTTGCAATAGCTTTTTCTCCAGCATCATTATTTACAATTCCAATTTGAGCCCAAACAACATCAACATCACCCCGTTCAATTGCCTTATCAACAACCGCCATAACAACAGCAGGTTTTCTGAAAATATTTACCATATCCACTTTTTCAGGAATATCTGTTAAAGCTCGATAAACTTTTTCGCCTAGAATAGTCTCCTCTTTTGGATAAATAGGAAAAATTTTGTAACCGACACTTTGAAGATATTTTGCAACTCGGTGACTTGCTTTCGTTTCATCTGGAGATAATCCAATTACCGCAACCGTTTTTACGGATTCTAAAATTTCCTTGATTTCATCTTTATTACTATTTACTCTTGCGATTTCACATTCCATTTTTATAACCTTTGAAAAAAATTTCTTAATCTTATCAAAAAAGTAGAATAATGAGATGAGGTTCTAAATGTAGGACTGACTAAATAGAGTTACTAAAACCTGCACAAAATAAACATTTGCAGATTAAAACCGTAAAATACGGTCAAGCAACCCTGTAATAATTTTCAAGAGTAGATTTAATTATCTCTTTTGTGAGATTCTTATTTCTGAAAAATTATTAATTGTTAAAAGCTTATCTTTTAGAACATCTAAAAGAACTCTATTTAGATAAATACTTAAGACTAGAATTTAAACTTTATTTGCTGATAAAAAAATTATAATAAATTCTAAAACTTAAATTTTGATATTTTTTCTTCTAAGGTTTTAAAATCGTAAATATCGAATTGAGAAATTAACATTTCAGCAAATATTTGAACTTTCTCAACTCTTTTTAATTCAAGCTCTTTGAAATAATCTCGAGTAAGTTCATTCTCTTTTATCTTTTTATTAGCTCGAATCTCTTTCGCTTTTTGTCCCATAACTTTTAAGTTAATGTAGTTTGCTATTTGACCTTTAATTATATTTTCGTCCATAATTGGGTGTAAAGGCATAATATATTTTTCAATCGCCAAAATTAGAGGTTTGTAATCCATTTTTGTGGTATCTCGAATTTCATTCCACGAAACACCATCATTTACAAGCTCTAAGATTTTTTGAGAAATCCAAATAGAAAATTTTGGGTCGAGCCATTCAGCATATTTAACTGCTAAATCTCGATTTATCCAAGTTCCTGAAACAGACTTTGTCAATTCAGCATTCCCTTTTTTAACAGAAATCATTCCAATACTTTTTAGTAATTTAATAAACTTTTTATCATCAGATTTTTTAAGCATCTCTAAATGAACACCAAAAATATTTCTTGAGTTGTCAAAAAATGTAGTTTTATCAGAATCACAGCAAAGGTGGTTATTTACCACTTTTGTAGAAAAGACGGTTTTATCGACATTTTCTATTTGTATCCATTCTCTAATAATTCTTTCTAGCTTTTTATCTTCATTTTCTAATTTAATATTAATTAAAGCAGAAATATAAGCTTTGGTTGTTGAGAGCCGAAACCAATCTAATGGTTTTGAGCTTGATTTAAAAAATTTAGTAATACTATTTACTTTTAGCTTAATATCTGGATTACTTTTTTCTCCTGAAAGAAGAAAATCAGAGATAATTTTGTAGCTCTCTTTTGAATAAGTGAAATGTTTAAGGGCAGAATCATATTTATATGCCATAATGTCAGTAAGCCTTTTTGTTAAGATTTATTTGTTGATAAAATTATAACAGATAAAAGGCTTACTTCATTTCCAACTACAAATAAATTCTAAAACTTAAATTTTGAGATTTTTTCTTCTAAGGTTTTAAAATCGTAAATATCGAATTGAGAAATTAACATTTCAGCAAATATTTGAACTTTCTCAACTCTTTGTAATTCAAGCTCTTTGAAATAATCTCGAGTAAGTTCATTCTCTTTTATTTTTTTATTAGCTCGAATCTCTTTCGCTTTTTGTCCCATAACTTTTAAGTTAATGTAGTTTGCTATTTGACCTTTAATTATATTTTCGTCCATAATTGGGTGTAAAGGCATAATATATTTTTCAATCGCCAAAATTAGAGGTTTGTAATCCATTTTTGTGGTATCTCGAATTTCATTCCACGAAACACCATCATTTATCAACTCTTGAATCTTTTGAGAAATCCAAATTGAAAAATCAATATCTAACCAACGAGCATATTCAACTGCTAAATCTTTATGAATCCAAGTTCCCTTTTTTCACAGCAATTAAACCAATTTCTTTCATAAGTTTTAACAGCTGTTTATTATTCATACCGTTTAGAACCTCTATTACTTCGGTGTTTTGAGTGATACCATTTTTACTGGTATCACTCATCTCTTTATGTATAAACTTCAACACAACATGTTTAAGTTTCTTGCTATTATTATTTTGAATTTTAATACGGATTAATGCTTTTACAAAAGAGACTGTTGTTGAAATTGCAAACCAATCATTTGGTCGTTTTCCAAAATCTTGAGATATGTTTGTAACATTTAACAGAATATTTGGATTACTTTTTTCTCCTGAAAGAAGAAAATCAGAGATAATTTTGTAGCTCTCTTTTGAATAAGTGAAATGTTTAAGGGTAGAATCATATTTATATGCCATAATGTCAGTAAGCCTTTTTTTTAATTTTTGTGTTAATAAAATTATAACAGATAAAAGGCTTATATTATTTCAATGTAAATATAAAATCATTATCTTCAAATCCAAACTTATTAAAAATAATCTTAGAATACTTCAATATTAATCTTGTTTCAAGAGATCTTCTAATGAATATATTTTCAGATAATTCATATATATCTTCAGAACTTGCACCTACTTTTTCTTTTTTATGTGATACAACTCTCCAAGTTCTCATTTCTAACTCAGGTTCTCTTGTTAAATTCTCAAAAATATCACTATCTAAATTATGACATAATATTAAATATTCTATAAAAAAATCTCTCCAATTATTTACAAGTATTTTTTCTCCAATAAATATAAAATATTTTGGTTTTTTGTTTGTTACATCTATATTATCAGCAAAAGTGAATTGATTCTGATTTCTCTTATTTTGTGTTTTAATATCAACTTGTGGATAATTCCAAAGATTAATTACTTGTAAAATTAATATTTCACCTCTTCTTAAGAGTTCTAATTCTGTCCATTTATTAGAATTTATAATATACCTATTTAAAGTTAAGCTACTATTTTCTATAATTAGTTTCTTTTTTTCAGAAAAGTATTTATTACTATACTTCTGATTATAGCCAGTAAGAGTCAGATTTCCTAATGTATGCAAATATTGAGAATGGATAAGCTTATGGTTTGCCCCAAGTTCTTGTCTCCATTGAGGAGTTAATTTTTGAGGCATTATATGTTCTATCTGTAAGTCATCTAGCAAAGTTTCTTCACTACCTTGATTTTCTAATTTTCCTAAAAAATATTTAAGAAATTTAGTTTTTCTTGTGTATATATCTTTAGATATAAGCTGTTCTTTTATTTCATCATCATTTGGAAAATAAGATATAAGTGAATATCCTATGAAGATATGATATTCATCATATGTAAAATTTATATCATTTTTAGTATTTTTTAATAATGTTGCAAATAATTTATTTAGTTCAGAGGATTTTTTACTTGTTATAAATCTTCTTACAACAAAACTTTCTAATATTTTTAAGATAAGAATGAACATATCTTGACTAAAAAGCTCTTTTCTAAATTCAGAATAAAGTTGTAAAATTACAGGATACATAACTGTATAACCAAGATTACGAATATGTCGCAAAACTTGTATCTCAATCTTTTTATTAACTGTATCTTTAAATAATATTAATTTATAATAAGCTGAATAATTTAATAAGTCTTTTAATAGCTCCTCTAAAGAGATATTACTTTTTTTAGAAAACAACTTAAACTCTTTAAAAACATCTTTCTCTTTAGGTATTCTATAAAGTTTTATTGTTAGATAATCTCTAATAAAAGATGATATATTAATATTCAATACATTATCTTCAATTTTTGACCAATATATTTTATATAGATATTCTTGCTCTTTTAATTCTTTATCCATTAAAATAAAATTTCTAATTAAATCTGATTCTCTTAAATCTAAACCAGTAGCATTAATACTTTCAAAGATTATTTGTGGATTATCTTTATTTCTTTCTAAAATTATTTCAACTATGGATAATTTTCTAAACCCTTCTAAAAACTGTAAAATACTTACATCTTTGGACGCTAAAATCATTCTCTTTATTTCATTATAATTATTTATAATTTTTGAGGAGTTATTTACTATTTCTGCTTGATTATTGTTTATTAGAAATTGCAGTGCTAATAAATCTTTGCCTATTGGTTTTAATTTCAACTCTTTATCAAATCTATCAATTACTAAAGTATTTTCAAAAATAAGCTCTTTATCTTTACCATCTTCCATTAAATCGTAAATTGCTTTTATAAATAAAATAGCTGTAGTAATTCTTTGCTGACCATCGATAATCATATATTCTTTTGTTTCTGTTGCTGTCGAAATAATATCATTAGATATATAGATAATAGTTCCTAAAAAATGATTTGATTCATTATGAATAATTATTGATTCAATATCTGTTACAAATTTTTGACAATGCTCCTTGTTCCAACTATAAGGTCGTTGATATACAGGAATTGTAAATTTTACTTTTTGTGTAATTAATAAGTCATTTAACATTATGTTATAAGCAGTCACATTATATCCTTTCTTTTTTTGATAATTTTCACATTATATCAAAATCTGTTATGAACTATTTTTATATAGATTATAAGGTCAAGTAAGAAGATACAAAAGTATCATCTTCTTGTTTAATTTAAATTTCTATAAAATTTTTGAGAATTTGAAGACCATTTTTATGGCTTTTTTCAGGGTGAGGTTGAAGTCCAAAAACATTATCATTTTGAACCGCACTTATGAATTTTTCACCATAGATTGTTTCGCCAAGAATATTTTTCTTTTCAGTCTCAATATAATATGAGTGAATAAAGTAGAGATAAAAATTAGAATCCATATTTTTAAAAATTGCATCGTGATTTTTTGGAAAAATCTTATTCCAGCCCATATGTGGAATTTTCAAATTTGAAGTTTCAGGTTTTTTAAATTTCTTTACTTTTCCTTTAAGAATTCCTAAACCTTTATGATTTCCAAACTCTTCACTATTTTCAAATAGAATTTTGCATTCCAAGGCAAACTCCTAGCATATATTTTCCACTTTTTGCAAACTCTTTATTTAATAGCAGAATCCATTCCAATATCTTTTAAATGAGTCATCGCATCACCAAAAGCCCCAACACCTGGTAAAATAATTTTGTCATATTCTAGTATTTTAGATGGGTCACTTTCAACTTTTGCATCAACTCCTACAACTTTCAAAGCATTTATTACACTTGCTAAATTCCCCATATTGTAATTTAAAACAGCTAATTTCAATTTTTTTCCTTTTGCAAGTTTTGATTCGAACAATCTTTATAAATATAGATATTTGAACTATTTATCTCTTTTTTTGACTGAAAATTTGTAAATTTCATTTTAAAATCTGTGCTTTGACCTTTTTCAAGAAGTTCGTTAATTTCAAAAGATTGTTTTTTCAAAGGCTTTATCAAATACATAAATTGTAGGTTTTCCATAAATCCATCTTGCGGAGGAGTTATAAAAGTATGAAGTTTGCAATTTGTGATATTTTCCTCGCCCGATGAGGTCAGCACACCTTTAACAACTAAGACATTTGCGAACTCCATTTTTTTGATATATTCAATTTTATACTCTGTTCCATACAAATATTTGTGAATCAAAAAATATGAAGTTGGAAAACCAAAGAAAGTTAGCGACATAAAAATTAAAAGCAAAAAAGCGGAAAGCCCCTCTTTCGCTCGTAAAATTACAATCAAAATTAAGAGAAAAAATAGAACCGCCCCCAACCAATAAAGGGCATAGAAATCATAAGGGTGGAGATTTTCAACAAAGTGTTTGATAAACTCCTTTGCAGTTTCAGGCTTATCCATTTCGGGAAGCCTTTTCTTCCAAACCGCCTATTCCAAATCGTTTTTTCAATTCAGCTTTAATTTTATCGGGATTGACATCTGAATAAGCGAGAGCGACAAGAGAATGATAAAGCAGGTCGGAGGCTTCGTAAATTATCTCTTTTTCATCTTTATCTTTTACTGCCAAAGCAAACTCGCCAGATTCTTCAATGACTTTTTTGAGAATCTTATTCGCACCACCTTGTAAAAGTTTTGCGGTGTAAGATTTTGAAGAATTACCATCTCGTTTTCGTTCTAAAATTGTGTGAAAAAGTTGGTCAATTACAGAATATTGATTTTCCATATTTTTAGAAACTTTCACAACCTCATCGCCTGATTTTATAGAAGTGAAAAAACAGGATTTCCGTCCTGTATGACAAGCCACCCCACTTTGTTCAACTTTTAAAAGCAGAGTGTCGCCGTCACAATCTAAAACTATATCGATAATTTTTTGAGTGTGTCCGCTACTTTCTCCTTTTCTCCAAATACGACCTTTCGTTCTTGAAAAATAGTGAGCAAATCCAGTTTTCAAAGTCAAATCTAAAGCTTCAGGGTTCATATATGCCATCATCAAAACTTCTAAAGTTTTTGAATCTTGAACAATCGCAGGAATCAGATTATCAACTTTTTTCCAATCAATATTCATTATTTTTCCTGCTTATCCACATCGGCAAGAATATTTTCACCTTTTGCCCAGTTTTCTCGAGATACCTCATCAAAAACAATATAGCAACTTGGCTTCGGTTTTCCCGCTACTCTTTCCATAGTTTCGCTGACATCTTTTGCAATTTCCCGTTTCTGTTCTATTGTCAATTCCCCCGCAACTCTGATATTTATATATGGCATTTAGATTTTACTCTTAATGAATTTTTCCATTTCTGAAACAATTTCCTCGATTGATGCCTCGCCACTCATTTGATGAAGTAAGTTTGATTTTTTGTAGAATTCTTGAATTGCTGGAAGCGGAGTCGTATAGACTTTCATTCGATTATTGAAAACCTCAACATTATCATCAGCCCCTCTTGCTCGACCTAAAACTCTATCTTTTGCTGTTTCTTCAGAAACTACAACTTCAATTACAGAACTTAATTCAACTTCATTCTCATTTTTCAAGATTTCTTCAAGAGAAGTCATTTGTTCCTCACTTCGTGGAAAACCATCAATCAAAATATTATCTTTTGTAGATTCTTTGATTGCTTTGATAACTGTATTCAGAACAATATCCAATGGACAAAGAAGACCTTTACTCACAAAAGAATCAATCTTTTTTCCTAATTCTGAACCACTTGCAGTTTCATCTCGTAATAAGTTGCCTGTCGAATAGTGAGCGATATTATCCGAATTTCTTTCTGCGATAAGTTCTGCATCAGTTGTTTTACCTGAACCTGGAGCTCCGATAATTAAAAATAGTTTTTTCATAGATATACCTTTAAAGTTTAATATACAAATTTTAGCATAATAGGAAAATAGGAATTGATAAAAGTTAGTAGAAGTTCTTCGGGTAAAAAGCCCGAAGATGAAAAAAGATTGCCAAGTTTGACAATATTTAGTTTTATTTAGAAAGTTTAGTTTCCAGTTTGAGCAGCAACTTCTTCAGCAAAGCTAAGAGCTTCTTTTTTCTCAATTCCTTCACCAAGCTCATATCTAACATAGCCAACAAGTTTAGCAGTTCCGCCAAATTTCTTAGCTTCTTTTTCAACAGCTTGAGCAATAGAGATTGAATCGTCCATAACATAGTTTTGGTCTAAAAGAGCAAGTTCTTTATCTAAAGTTGTGTTATCAGCAATAAATCTAGCTAATTTACCAGGAACAATTCTATCAAAGATTTTTTCAGGCTTACCTTGAGCTTTTAGTTCAGCTTCAATTTCAGCTTTTGCAGTTGCAAGAACCTCATCAGTAAGTTGAGCCATAGATATAAATTGAGGAACATTTTTAAGAGGTTTGCCAAGTCTTGATAACTCTTCATTCTCTTTTTTAATTGCTTCAATTCTACCTTTAGTTTCTTCAGCGATAAATTCGTCAGAAAAATCTTTGTAGCTTAAAATTGTTGGTTTCATAGCAGCGGAATGCATTGCAATATCTTTAGCTAATTTTTGAAGTTCAGCAGGTTTATCAGTTTCAATAGAGATTAAAACAGAAACTCGACCGTTTGAATGAACATAAGCATTTACAACATCACCAGTTAATTTAGCGAATCGTCGAGCAACGATTTTTTCACCAATTTTTCCTGTTTCTGTTGAGAATGTATCAGCAAAAGTAGAATCTTGTTTGAAAGCATCTTCAATATTATCAGCTGTTGAGTTATGACAAAAGATAGCTGTATCTTTTACAAGATTTTGAAAACCAGCATTTTTTGAAACAAAGTCAGTTTCACTATTTACTTCAACCATTGTAGCTTTTGTAAAATCATCAGAAACACAGATTTGAACAAGACCCTCGGCAGCAACTCTATCAGCTTTTTTAGCCGATTTTGACATACCTTTATCTCTTAAAATCTCTTTTGCTTTTTCTGAATCTCCATTAGCCTCAACTAAAGCTTTTTTGCAATCCATCATCGGGGCATCAGTAGCTTGTCTAAGCTCTTTTACCATTTTTGCAGTTACATCAGCCATTATTTAGTTTCCTCTAATTTAGCCTCGATAGTTGGAACGACTTCCTCTTTTTTCTCTTCTGTTGGAACAGTAGGAACTTCCTCTTTTTTACTTTCATCAACAGGAATTGAAGGAATTTCCTCTTTATTTGTAGAAGTTTCAGTAACAACTTCTTCCTCTTCCTCAACTACTCTACCTTCATTAATAGCTTCTGCAACTTCTTTACAGAAAAGATTAATTGAACGAATTGCATCATCATTTCCAGGAATTGGGTAGTCGATGAGGTCAGGGTCGCAGTTTGTGTCAAGAGGAGCAATTACAGGAATTCCTAAAACTCTAGCTTCTTGGATTGCGATATGTTCTCGAACAGCATCAACAACAAATAGCATATCAGGAAGAGTTCTCATATTCTTGATTCCACCTAAATAAGCAAGAAGTTTGTTTTTCTTTCTTGTAAGAGTTAAAGCCTCTTTTTTTGTTAAAAGGTCGATTTGACCGTTTTCTTCCATTTGCATAATAACATCAAGTTTTTTAACTGATTGCTTGATTGTCGAGAAGTTAGTTAGCATTCCGCCTAACCATCTGTTATTTACATAAGGCATACCAGCTTTTTCAGCCCATTCTTGGATTGAAGCTCTAGCTTGTTTTTTAGTTCCAACGAAAAGAATTGTTTTTCCCTCTGCTGAAGCATCTTTGATAATGCTGTATGTGTATCTAAAAAATCTTAATGTTTTTTGTAAATCGATAATATAGATATTTTTTCTAACACCAAAAATGTATTTTTTCATTTTTGGATTCCATCTTCTTGTTTGATGTCCGAAATGAACACCTGACTCTAATAAATCTTTAATAGTAACCATTTTACTACTCCTTAATTTTTAATTTTTCTAAAGGTTTGAGCTAAAATATCCATTCACACTTTCGAAAAAATGCAACCTTATTAATAAGAATTGATATTCGATAAAATCTCTGAAAAATATTTCAAAATTGTAGCAAAATTTTATAGAGATTGACCAAATTATTAAATATTAAGATTATTATAATACAATTGCAGTTCTTCAATTATATAAAGATGGACAGATGGGTGAGTTGGTTGAAACCGCATGCCTGGAAAGTATGTGTAGGGAAACCTACCGAGGGTTCGAATCCCTCTCTGTCCGCCATATAAAAAACTGCCTTTCTATCAAATAAAAATATTAAACAAAAAAAACAAAAAGACGATTATCAATTTAGTTAAAGAAATTAATAAATCAAAATAGGGGTTTAGAAATGA
>Ga0256826_1000771_pt1 | contig 19797 bp, 15 predicted proteins | sample CV79metaG_FD_185975 | JGI IMG/M metagenome (GOLD analysis project Ga0256826, IMG submission 185975) | Hydrothermal vent microbial communities from East Pacific Rise, Pacific Ocean - CV79 | ecosystem: Environmental > Aquatic > Marine > Hydrothermal vents | place: Pacific Ocean: East Pacific Rise...
ACCAGCTGTATTTGCATCTGAGTTTGTTGCATCATCTGCTCCTGTACTTGGTGAGATACTATAATCGGTTGGTAAGTTTGTGAATGCTATACAATAATCTCCTGCGAACAAGTCTGTAAATGTATAAAGACCATTTACATCACTTACCTTTGTGGAATTAATATCTCCTGTACAATCTACGGTGGTATAAAGATTTACAGTTACATTGGCAACTCCACTTTCATTGGCATCTTGAATACCATCTTTATTGTCATCTTTCCACACTTTATCACCAAGTGTGTATTTCGCAACAGGTGTTGTAAATCCAAAATCAATGGTATGGTTATCTACCGTACCTAAAGCAACAATTGAACCATTACTGTCATGATTTTCGTTATTATTTGACGCTGGATTATTATCTATACCAGTCACTTTGATTGCTGATTGTTCAAATCCATCTGGAATACCTGTTGTAACGTTATAGTCCTGATTACTTGGGACGAGGACCTTATAAAAACCATTTTCATCTGTTTTTGTAGGGTAAAGGATATTCCCATTGGTAACATTAACATCTGCTCCAACTACTGCTGTTGTATCATCTCCTGCATCATCGGCTATACCATTGGCATCATTTTCTGTCCAAATCCTATCTCCAATCTCATTACACAACTCATTTGGTTTAGGTAAAATATAAGCTGAAGGAACAACGATATCTTGATGAGTAGTATCTGTTGTATAAACCCACGTAACATCCGATATAGGGTATTGAGTCTCTCCATTTTTACCCTCTACACGGTCAATGATAAGTCTCAATATTTTTTTAACTTTAACACGATCACTATCACTATAATAACCAGTATTATCAATGATGTCATCTATCTGAGTAAGATCTTCATCACAATTTGCATAATACCAAACAACTGCTTGAATAGATAAATCCATCATATTGGCACTAGTAGGAAATTCTTTTAAAACAACATCTATCATATCCAAGTCCCCAAGTGCTGAAATGGCTCTTTGAATATAAACTTTTCGTTCATCACTTAACCCATTTCTAGGATTACGAACAGTTGTTCCAATATCACCAACAGCTGGTCTACTATCATCATGTTCCAAACAATACCCTAAAGCCTCAAATGTTGGAAAATCCCAACGACCATACGTTCCCCCACGATTCCAATAGAGTGTTGTATCAGCATTCGAACTATCTCTATCATGATAATCTTTTCCATCCCCTACATTTCCAAGTCCTAATGTTCCTAAACCACATTGGATGTGATAAATTCCTATATCTTCTCTTTTATCATTTTGAGTTAATACAATGTTTTCAATAAGAGCAGTAGTTACATCAACATCAGAATCTTTTGAGTCATTATTATCTCCATTGCCATCTACAACATTGGCAGAGGTGAAACTCCAATCAGCTGGTTTGGTCACTTTAATACAATATGTTGATGGAACTAAACCAGTAAATTCATAATGTCCCATATAACTTGTATTAACATCAGCTATGCTATTGCCATCACAAGTTCCATTATCATAGAGTTCAACAATAACACCTTTTATTCCTGACTCTCCATAATCTTGTATCCCATTTCTATTTTTATCATTCCATACTCTGTTTCCTAAAGTAAGTGAGGTAAATCCAAAATCTAAGGTATGGTTGTTTTCCCCTGCTCCACCTGTGGTATAAGCAATTGTTGAGTAACCTACATTTAAAAGTCCATTATCGCCATCACTGTCTCTTTGATCCACATCTGCATCTTTTAGTGTTGGAACTTTAGGAGAGAGTGCCGACAACTCTACTCGTAATTGATAGTCAGTCTCTGTTTTTAAAGAGCCTAATGTCATATTTGTATTGTTTTTACCACCAAAGTAGTAGTAGCCATCAGCATTGGTTGAGGCTGTCCCAACCTCAGTAGCCCCTTCAAAAAGGGTAACTGTAATATTGGCAATTCCCAATTCGCTTGGGTCTTGAATCCCATCACCATCCATATCATCCCATACATAGTTTCCTATCTCAATAGGAGCAGGTGCAGATAATAACTCTACATCCCCTAAACCACTTGCTTTTCCTAAAGTCATGTTGGTATCATCATCACTATCATTATAGGTTTTACCATCATCATCGGTATCACCTTTTGATATTTCAAGTCGTTTGACTACATTAGAGTCATCTTTACTAATCTCTCCTGTATCATTACGTAACCATATTAAGCCATCATCAAAAGTTTCATGAACATCCATTGCTGTCATCAAAACATCAGCTTTTCCTGGAATTTGCAACAATGCACCCATACCTGTATCGGCATGTCCTACATCATCAGAACTGTCTACTCCCCCATTTCCTCCAGGTCCGTTATCATAAAAATAATATTCTCCACTACCAAGCCCCTCATTGGTATCTTTTCCCCCTGTCGTAACTCCTCCACATTGTCCATTATCTTCTAATGTCCATCCACTATTTAAATCACCACATGCTCTTAAGATATCTCCAAATCCAGCACCAAGATAGATGGTACTGCTATCTGTAATATCTGGAGAACTATCTTGATACCCTGTTCTATCCCCATTAATATCTCTAATACCAATAATCATATCGTCATTATTGTCAAATTCAATATCAGATAAAATAGGCTGAGGATATTCTAAGTTTTTATCACTATTCCAGACATTTCCTGGTCCTACTGCATTATAAACCACTTCTGAATCCAACTGCCATGGAAGCCAATTTGAAATAAAATAAACTGTTTCTCCACCTATATCTTTCGACGAACATGTTCCATGTGAATTACTGATATCTGAATTAGAAATACACCCTCTTCCGTAAGATAAATCAATATCTACCAATGGGGTAGTATTAAAGGTTTCATTCGTTGGATTAAAACTAAAAATATGTGCTGAAAGCTTTGTTCTATCTCCTTTTCTTGCTCCATAATAACTCTCATCTGGGTCTTTAATTTTAACTGTAGACTCTGCTGTACAAGTTGAACCAACATAAAGTATACCATCATTAAAACCCAAAGCCATTGGACGAAAATCTATCTCTTCAGTACAAGGGTTAGGAATAGCATAACTTCTAGTAGCTGTTCTATCTCCATTCTTATCCAAATCAAAAATATAAAGTTTTTTATCTTCCATATTGACAGCAAAAAGTTTAGATTCATCATCAGAAAGTTCAATATCTCCAAAACCTAGTTTACCTACTTTGGCATAACCATCTTTATCATGATTCCAATCGTAAGTATCATCAGCACGATTAACCGTACCTGTACGAGGATTAACCCCTCCTAAATCAACAAAGGTAGAAACTATACCAGCATCTATTTTATAAATAGTAGCAATACCCGAAGCCATCCCAATATGCCGTTTAAAATAGGAAGAGACATACGATACATTAGCTTTTCGTAAATGACTAACACCATAAATAGAACCTACCTCTTTAAATGTCGCAAGGGCAACATGTTCTGTTGTACCTCTATCTTTACCTTTATCATTAATATCTTTTGTTTTTCCATTATCACTGTAGTTGTATTGTAAAACAGCAACAAGATTTTGATTTCCCCCATCAATTGCACCTTTTAACATCCTTGTAGTGATAATTTTTGGATTATTTTCGGAGTAATCAGCAGGGTTATTCAATCCAATATCATGAGTTGTTCCATCCGTAACTTTAGTAGTTAATGCGTTCGTTGACCCATCAATTGCTGTTCCCGCTCTTAAATAACTTGGAAGATTTGTCACTTCAATTCTATAATCTCCTGCTCCTGTGCTAAGGGTGTATGCTCCATTCTCATCGGTCAAAACAGAATCAACCATACCTAAATCACTATAAGCTGTTATATTTATATCTGCTAACGTTACCTCCAGATTATTTTTAACACCGTTTAAATTGTAATCCCTAAAAACTGTTCCACTAATATCAGCGAATGAGAAAGAACTCATTATTGCTAATACAACCAATAATTTAAAAAATATATTTTGTTTATTTTTTAAAATCATATTATGCTCCTATATTAATATTATTATAGGGAAATAGTATCATTTATTAAAGTTTTCTTAGTTTAATGATTTAAATTATTTTATTAAAATATATATTTTTTTTATTTTAAAAATAAATAATAATAAAAATAAATATGGGAAGAAAAAATTTGTTAAAGCTCATGTTTTTTAATGTAGAGTAGAGAATATAACTCTACTTAATTTTAAAATTCCAGCTATTATTATTGTTATCCCATTTAGCATCATAATGGTTTCGCTCTTTTTGATTAGAAGTTTCAGCGATTAAGGTATAAGAGAAAGGGATAGTTTGTAACTCTAACAGATTATCACCTCGAACTTTAATCTTACGAATATGTTCATTTGCCGATGGTAATTCTAAAAGTTTTATAGCAGGTTCAACTATTTTTGAAGCCGATATTTCATACGCATACAGTCCATTTTTTCTAGCAGAACCCATCAAAAGGTATTTCCCTTTTTCAGTCTTTAAGAGGCTAATTGTTAAAGCATCTACATTAAGCACTTTTTTCAATACTTTTTTAGTTTTAACATCAATATGATAAATCACCCCTTTCTCCTCTCTATAGTCACTCTCATCTATCGCTGAAACCCATAAAGTTTGGTCGTCACAATCATAGACCAAAGAGATAATTCCAAAAGGGTTAGAGGAAGAGGGGTGAACATCATCAAAGTGGATAAAAATCTCTATCTTACCAGTTTTAGTATCAAGTTTATAGATATTTTTTTGTAAATTAAAAGTTGTAGGATGTATAGATATAAACGGCATAGGTGCTAAATAAACATTACCAACTTCATCTAAAGCATAGGTGGAAAAATGCTCAAAAGTCTCCCATGCTTTTGGGTGAACAACCTTAGAAAAGTTTTTTCCCCATAAAAAAGCCAAGCCTTTAAATTGTTGTTGGGAGAGGTCAATGGTGATGGGTTGAGTAACATTTAACTCTTTTAAAAACTGTGGATGTCTGGCACAAGCTCTTGGTTTGCTAAAGTTTCCTAGATTAAAACTCTCTTCAACAGCTATTTTATTTACTTGTTTATTTTTTTTATTGATAACAACAGATGCTACTCCTGCTACTACTAGGAGGGAGATTATAATGGGTAGATATTTTCTTATTTTTGACATTTTTTTCCTTTTTTATTGCGTCGGCTGAAGCCAACCCTACGACTTCAACCTTTAATTTAATTCGGAATCTGTAGGTTCGATTTCATCGAACGAATTATTTTATGGGCTTTAATTTTTTATATTAGGCAAAGGGCAGACACGGAGGTCGCCCCTACTTTATCGGTACAAATTTCGGACCCACCACACAAGGAAACGTTCTAACCTCTACATTCCCACGCTCATCTATCACCGTATCAGCCCAACAATACTCATGCCCTGCTCTTGCATCATTTTTAATCCTTGGAACATACCAAAGAACCATATTCTCACCCTCTATTGTTTCACTCGAAGAGAGATAGCGTTCCACTCCATCCTCCTCTAAATTACAACAAGAACCTAAAGTTAAAAGGTCTTTGTCCCCCTCACCCTCTTTAAACTTTGTAACAAACAGTGTTGCATTATCCCCTTTACTTTGGTCATGAAACTGTCCACGATTTGGCTCTATATAATAACCTTTTGTCTCACTTGCATCGGTAATTTTATAAAGGTATTTACCCTTATCATAAACTTTTGCATCTTTTTGAAAGTCACTCTGTTCTGTTAGCCATCTGTTCCATGAACCATCATATTTGAAAAATGATTCTTGCTCTGTAAATGCCATATCTATACGCATCACAGGTCGATAAATCGCCTCTTCACCACACCCTCTACCTTTGTTTACACCCACCACTCTAAATGAACCATCATCATAAAATTCAAAACGATTTTCATAACGATAGTTACATGCCATGGGCCATTTTGGGTTACGGAAATCTTGGGTTAGATAAAATCCTACTTTTTTTCTATTTTCATCATACAACTCTTTAACCAATGGTCCATTAAAAGGAAGTACCACAGAGGTTGAAAACATTGGACAACCCATCGCATCGTTATAACCAAAGAAAAACTTACCCTTATCCCCTTTAACAAACTCCACTTGACGACCTGCCATAACAACATCGCCACTCTCATCAACTGCCCCTTTCCCCTCATAGGCTACATGCCAGTCAACCACTTTGGCTGAGGTTAAAACTTTTTCCCCTTTAAAACGTACATTTATGATTTCTAAACCATCTGAACCCGTTAACCTATAATCTAACTTCCAACCATTCTGCTCTAAATGGGTATCTTTCTCACAAAAATTTTTCATAATATAACGGTTTTGTAAAGAACGCTCAGAGATACAAGCAGGGGTGGTAGTTTTTCCCAATCCTGCCCATTTTACAGCCGATAGTGTCAATTCAGTCAAGTCCACTATCGCCCAAAGAGCCTCCTCTTTTTCATGGTCAGAGAATGTTGGTGCAACACACAGATGTTCAGAGTTTTGACAAGGTGAACCTTGTAAAGCACCCCGAACATTTGCCATGGTCATGTCCTTTTTTCTTGGTGTTTTGTCTAACTCTCTAACCACTTCAGGAGCATTTAAAGCTATCGCTTGGGCGATGTGGGTCAAACGTAAAGAGATATCGGGTTGCATCCCTGCATGGTTTGTCACTTCCAATACTTTTTTACCCTCAACATCAACAATGGCTCTTGTTGTTGAATTGTTGACAAAGTTATATTTCTCTGCTTGATAACACGTCGTAGTTTTACAAATAACCTGAGACTTTTGAGAGAGAACAGAAACAATAGCAGGACGGATACGCATCATGTCATTGTGTAAAAGTTTTCCATTGTGTAGCGTATCTTTTAAAAACTCTCTATTTTTAAGTAAAATATTTTGTGCCAACACCCCTCCACTATCAAGCTCTGAACGCTCTAAAGGTAAAACAGCATGACCACTTTTTATAACTTCTTCTAAATCTTTTAAATAATCTTTTACCTCTGAAATATCTCTATACGTTTCGCTAGAGTATTGAGGCAATACAATTCGCTCTTCTACTTTTTTCATACTTGTTGTTTTTGTTATACTATCTTCACCTTGAAACCAATAGATAGATAAACCCACCAGCCCAAACAGTAAAATAGCCATACTAATTTTTACTTCATTACTCAAAAACTACCCTTCCATCTCAAAATAATAAGGAGATTGTACCTCTATAAAAACCAGAGTTACAATTACAAAAAAGAGTATAATAGTTGACACCTTTAAAAGAGGTATAAACTCCCTCTCTACTCTTAAGAGATTAACAAATGGAGAGAAAAAGAAAACAGCCATAAAAAGATGTTGAACTCTATAACCATAAAATCTATCAAGTAGACTTGCCATTAAAGCCACTAAAAAAGAGTAGATTATCTGTTCATAATATTTTGAAGGGGTAACAGGTGGGTCGGTTAACATAAAATATATAAATAAAATAAATGTTACCGAATAAAAACGATGATAGATATCTTCAAAAAGTATAACAGGGTCATAGCCAACAACTAAAAAGTATTGTAAAAAAAGATAACTAACGATAAAAGCGATAGGGATAATCCAACGATTAACACGGATAAGGATAACTATGGCTAAAAGAGAAACCACAAAAGCCAACCAAAGTTCGTCACCAAACTGACCTGAAATAATATGAGCATCTTTATAGAAAAAGAGCAATGCCATAATAAGTGCAAAGTTAGAGGGGTTAAAAAACTGTTTACCATTAAAAGTAATAAAATGTTTTTGAAATAACCCTAAAGATATAACAACAAAATATATCCAAAGATGGGGAGAGTACATCAGTACAATAACCCCTATGGCTGTAGAGAAACTTGAATAAGAGAAATAAAATTCTCTCCTTTTATTAAAGTAGAGAAAGAGATGCTCTATAAAAACGGTATAGATTAAAATGGCAACAATCTCTACCCAACCCAAATAGATATGTGCCACAAAGCTTCCAACAATCAACAGAAGAAAAAGATTAATATTCTGATGAAGTTGTAAAGGTATCAAAGTGATTACTCCCCTTTAATAATCTTATCGGCTGCTTTAAAGATATTGTCCACATTGTCTTTGATCCATTTACTGTCCATCCATTCTTCTGGACGAACTTCAATCCCTTGAACCAAAATACCAAAGTGTAAATGATCACCCAATGCCAAACCAGATTTTCCTGTTTGTGCAATAGAGAAACCAGCAGCAACCTCATCACCCATACTTACTAAAATATTTGAACAATGTCCATAAAGGGTATAAAGTCCTAATCCATGGTCAATCATGGGCATATTTCCATAGATTCCATTGTATTCAGCATAAACAACTTTCCCAGCATTTGAAGAGATAACTTTTGCCATTTTGGTACTTGCCATGTCTAAACCTACATGATACGACTCTGAAACTTCATTCTCTTTCTCCTCATAATAGTAGTGACGATGATCACCAAAAGAGGCAACTTTAGCTGCATTTTTTAAAGGATAAAACCTTTTAACTTTCCATGAATCTAAAGTCTCCATTGAAACATTTTTAGAAAGCTCATGAATAATATTTTCATTTTCAAGTCTCATGGTTTCATTAATGGTCTTAAGTTTCTCTAAACGATTTTCAATGGTAGAATATTTTGGTTCAGTATCAATCAAATCAGAAATTTTTCCATCTATAAATTTATCTTTTGCTTGAATCCATGAAGTTCTATAATTTTTTGCCAATAAATAAAGTGGTATATTTGCTATCCTTTTGTTTCCTGCTTTATCAACAGCTACAATATTGGCTGTAAAGTTCTCTTTATTAAAAGGCCAAGCAATTAAAGTAGCATAATACCCTTCTTCTTTATAAGGTTGTGCTATAAATTTATTTCCACCTGCTTCAACATAAAACCCTTTAAGTGCTTCATCTTTCACTTGGAAAACAACCAAAGCTGACCCTCCACGGGTAATCGAATATGAATTGGATAAAATATTTACATTGGGTCTCTTATAGTCAACAAAGACATTAATCGCTTTAGTAACAGTATTCCCTTGCATAAAGTTCCAGTTACTTTTGTCAGTTGCTGTAATGAGAATTTTCAATTTTGTCGCACGAGGGTCTAACATCACCCCTTTTAAGGCTTTTTTAGGATAAACAATCTCTATGGTTTTGCCATTGACATTTTCTAAAAATACTTCATTTGCAACAACAACTTCATTGACCCCATCGCTCACACGGACTTCATATGATTTTAATGGACTTTCATCTACAATATTTATTTTTAATGGATCTTTTCTATTCCAATACATCGACTCATCAGCTTCAATATAAGGGACATTTCTCTCAAAATCTTTTGAAGTAAATATATACGCACCCAATGTAACCATCGCTAACAATACGACAACCCATGCACCACCTGAACTCTTTTTTCTACCATACATTCTTCTATTTCTCATCTAACAATCCTCTCTTTTTTATCTCTTTTTTTATCATTAATGTTAACGCTTCTATTGTAATATTCTGTATTTCAAATCCTACAGCATCTCTATGCCCACCACCACCAAAAGCAACAGCCAAATCTGAAATATCCACATATTTACTTCTCATTGAAATACGAATCGAGTCTTCCAATTCAATTAACACCATCCCTATTTTAGAAGTAACCAAAGAGATGGCATAATCTACGATTCCAACCGTATCAATAATGGTTGAACCCGATTCTAACATCTTCTCTTTGGTTGCAACCATTATCACCAATTGTCCATCATCACTTAACTCTAAAGTATCAAGTGTACTACTTAAAATCCTTATGGAGGCCAAAGAACGTCTCTGTTTTAAATGGGAGACAACTTTTCGTAAATTAACACCATATCCTAACATCTCAGAAGCGACATTAAAAACCTCTTTTGAGACATTGGTGGTACTAAAGTATTGTGTATCTGACACCAACGCTGTATAGAAACAAGTTGCTGTATCTTTAGTAATCTTATAGTGATTTTTAAATATCTTATACGCTACTTCTGAAGCTGATACAAAAGTGGGTTCAACAACATTTACTGTTCCATAGTTTGTATTACTTTTATGATGGTCAATATTTAATATTTCATAATCTGACACATCAAAACCTAAACGGTCAATACTAGCAGAATCACAAGCGATGACCAAACTGTTTTTAAAATCTATTTTATTTTTTATTTTAGAGAAATGGGGTAAAAAATCCAAATACATGGGTAAATTTTTACCTCTATTTACAATCTCAACTTGCTTACCATCTTTTTTTAAAAGATTGTATATGCCCAAGGCAGTACCAATGGTATCTGCATCTGGGTTTAAATGCGTTAAAATAGTTACTCTATCATATTTATCAATTAAATTTTTAACTTCTTTAAACACTTCTTTTCTGCCTTAAGTACTTTACCCTTCCATTTTCATGGAGAGGTCTATCCAATTTGCTTGGTGTATTAATGCTCCAGAGGAGATGGCATCAACACCTGTTTTTGCTATCTCTCCTATGGTTTTAAGCGTTACATTTCCACTGGCTTCAAGTAAAATATGGGGAAAATTTTCATCTCTAAAGGTAACAACCTCCCTTATATTATCATTCGACATATTATCACACATCACTATATCTGCTCCAGCACTCATCGCTTCTTTGACTCCAGCAAAATTTTCACACTCTATTTCGACCTTAGAAGTAAAGGGGATTTTTCTTCTCACCTCTTGCATAAACTCTTTTAAATTATCAATGGTTTTTAGATGGGTATCTTTTAACATTAAACAGTCATCTAAGCCCATTCTATGGTTAATTCCCCCACCACAACGAACAGCATATTTTTCAAACTCTCGTAAAAGAGGTCTCGTTTTTCGTGTATCTAACAACTTCACCCCGTAAGGTTCTACTTTTTCTACAAATTTGCTTGTTAAAGTTGCTATAGAACTGGCATGTAAGGCAATATCTAAAATAGAACGCTCCAAGGAAAGTATTGCTTTAGAATCCCCTGAAACATATAACAGTTTTTCCCCTATTTTAAAGCTATCACCATCTTTTACATTCCATAGAAGTTCCAATTCATACATCTTAGCCAAAGTTGTTATATATTCATAACCTGCAAAGACCCCATCACTTTTAGCAATAATATAAGCACGAACCATTTTTGATTCAGAAATCTTGGAAAACAAATCCCCTCTTCCTACATCTTCTAATACCATCGCTTCAATAAATTTATGTTTTAACAAGCCTTTGCCTTATAGAGTTTACTTTTTGAAATGAATTATAACCAAGTGCATATTATTTCTCAATAACTTTTTCATGATTTTGGCTATAATACACACAATATAGGCGTAGAGTAAAATATTTTATCTATAAAGAACTGTTTTTACTAAAAACCATGAATAAAATTTTCACGCTTTTAAAATCAATTTATAAAGAACTTAAATTATGGCAATAAATTTAATAGCAAAAAATAAAAAAGCTTATCATGATTATGAGATACTTGAAAAATTTGAAGCAGGTATTGTACTAGAGGGAGCAGAGGTGAAAGCCCTTCGAGCAAAAAGAGCAAACCTTTCAGATGCATTCTGTCGTTTTATCAAAGGGGAACTCCACCTTATGAATGCCCATGTAGCACACTTAGAAACGACCAATCGAAACTATTCAAGAGACACAAGAAGCCCACGAAAACTTCTACTCCATAAAAAAGAGTTAAACAAACTATTTGAAAAGGTCTCAAAAGATGGAAACACCATTGTCCCTCTCATGCTCTACTTCAACGCAAGAAACCTTGTAAAAGTAAGCATCGCCATAGCCAAAGGTAAAAACCTACATGACAAAAGGGAAACACTTAAAAGAAGAACCCAGTTAAGAGAAGCCCAACAGGCGATGAAAAATTATAAGTAGGTAAAATATTTCGTAGGGTATGGCTTCAGCCTACCGTCAATGAATTAAGGAATCACCCCCCCAATATAGCGAGGCTAAAGCCGTCGATTCCACATATGCCAATCGGTATGTTTGGAATCGGCGTGTTTACACCCGAACTATAAATTGGTCAAAAAGGATTAAACAACTTCCCGTTTCTCAAAACTCCGTACCAAAATATAAATACCCAAAGCAGAAACCATATGCTTTAAACTGTGTCCTGAAATAAACCCCAAAAGCTCATAAATCCCCCCATCAAAATACTCAAATATCTTCGCTAACAAATAACACAAAAGCAGATACCAATAGCCTGAAGTTAAGGAAAAAGAGGTCTTAAAAAACAGAAACATAATCGGCATAATCACCATTGGTAAAAACTGAATTAAAACATATCCTCTTAAATCTCCACAACTGTTTAACTCACCCATAAACCAATAAAAAACTGAAAACATCCCCAAAGCCAAGAAAGGGAAAAGTAAAATTTTTCCTATTTTAACAGAGAAAAACTCAGAAATCACAAAAGAGAAAAGAGCCATAAAAGCGATGGTCATCGGCAATCTATCCCACAAAAGTGTCTCGTTATTTGGGTCAAGATGATAATAACTAGACCCAAAAGCAACCAAAGACACCCCAATAAAAAAGAGCAGATACGCCAACTTCACCTCATCTAAAATCTTCAATGATTTAAAAATTAAAAGTTTATATAAACCATAAAATCCCACCAATAAAAAGGGTAGATTAGAAACCACATTCCAAAAGTTTGAAACATGAAATATCGTCCGAGCATCAGCAAAGTCATGGTAGTTACAATCCTGTGGAATTGCGTTGATAAACAACACACCAACCAAAGCGATAAAGCTTATGCTTATCATCGTTATTAACGCTATTTTTTCTTTTTTTTGATTCATTTTTTTCCTTATATATCTAATTACATGTCGGCTGAAGCCAACCCTACGGATTCCAACTTTTAATTCAATTCGAAACATGTAGGGTTGGCTTCAGCCGACGTTATATTTATGTAAGTATGCTACCTTTACACTCTTAAAAAAGTTCCATCACTTCTCTAAATACCTCATCTAGCCCTGCCTCTATCACCAACGCATTATTTGTTATGGGATGGATAAAAGAGATTTTAGAAGCATGTAACAACAAACGGTGACAATCAAACTTTTCACGAAACAAATTATTGTGTTCATTCCGTCCATATTTGGTATCGCCCACGATTGGGTGTAAAATATGTTTCATATGTCGTCTTAACTGATGTTTTCGTCCTGTTTTTGGTAAAAGTTTCAAGAGCGAATACCTAGCCACAGGATAACGGGAAACAGCATAAGGCAACTCAACTGTTTTTAAACACTCATAATAAGTCTGTGCCTCTTGTGGCTCTTTGTTTTGAGTTCTATCTTTGTCTGCTTTTTTGTCTAAAATCACTTTTAAATCGTAGTCTATAAACTCTTTCTCTTTGGTATAACCTCGAACCACAGCCAAGTACTCTTTTTGAATGCTATGATTTTTAAACTGTTCAGAAAGTAAACGTGCCACCTTTGAACTCAGTGCAAAGACCAATACCCCTGAAGTGGGTTTGTCTAAACGATGCACAGGGTAAACATATTGCCCTATTTGGTTACGTACTTTTTGTAGTGCAAACTCCGTTTCTCTTTTGTCTATGGGTGATTTATGTACCAAGAGTCCAGAGGGTTTATTGATGACAACCAAGTGTTCATCTTGGTAAAGAATCTCTAACATTTTTGAAAAACTACAATGTTATCATCTAGTGTTTTTAAAACTTTAAGCCCCACCTCATTTGCCATAATTTCAAAACTTTTGGGGGTAAAAAAACTGATGTGCGTAATGTCTCTTCTGTACCACCAGTCCAAAAACTCTTTGTCATCTTTTGGGGGAAACTTGGTCATGAGGATAAGATAACCCTTAGAATTTAATGAGGAGGTCAACTCTTGAAGTATAGATTGAGGTTCTTTTAAATGTTCAAATACTTCGGTGGAGGTAATCAGGTCATACTTTTTACTTCTATAAATTTTTTCAGGGTGAAAATAGAGGTCATAAACATCCACCTCAAACCCTTTCTTTTTTAAAATTTGAGAGAAAACAGCCTCCTCCCCACAACCAAAGTCTAAAACGGTTTTTATCTCTTTGGCATAGGGTTGAATACCATCTTGAAAAAACTTTTCAAACATCGCAACATACCCTGCACATTCAAAGCTATTGTTATGCTTTTCATAATGTTTTTTCTCTACAAAACTACTAACAAGTGAAGTATCATCTAAGTAGACAAACCCACATGAACTACAACGGTAATAAGTCCGTTCTTTTTTTTTATCGACCATCGAAGTAACAGATGATTGGCAAATTTTACAACTATATAACATGATAACCTTTAATAAATTTTAAATGAAAGTATACCTGAGTAATCTAAAGTAAATTTAACCATTTTTTCCCAAAAAAAGTTTAATAAATTTTTATGTGAAAAACAATATTATTTTTTAAGTGAAAAGGTGCTAAAGTAGAAGGCTTTAAAAAAATATTAAAAGGATAAATTGATGAAATTACTACTAAGTTTAATGGTTGCAAGTTCTGCATTATTAATGGCAGGGGGGGATATTATGCCTGTACAAGTTGAAACAAAATATGAAAAAATGGAAGTTGTGGCAGCAGCTCCAACAAGATGTTACAAACCAAACATTAAGAAATGTCCAGACTGTGAAGATGTGGCTGAGATATGTCCTGATGATGCAAGTTTACCGATTGCACAAACTGTACCTTGTGAAGCTCTTTTAAGACAACAAGCTGCAGCTGCTCGTCATCATTAAAACTTAAACCACCTTTTTGAGGTGGTTTCCTATTTATAAAACCGTTCTTTCCAGCTATATTTTTTATCCTCTTCTATTTTTATAAAAAATAGATTTCCTGAATTACGCCATGCATCAAGTAGTATACTATGAGCGATACCTTCTCCTTTATAAGATACACTTAACGCATTATGTTCCCTAAGTTTACCGATGTTTGCTCCAACCCTATGTAAAACTAAAGTTCTATAATCTCTGGCTGTTAGATAAGTAAACAAATCATCTGCCCACTCATAACAAAGTCCACGCTTTTTTAAACCTGCATTGACCAGCATATTTTGAACATAAGGTGGAGAAACCAAATTATATTCTTTAGCCAACTTTTGTGCATAACCAATACTCTCTTTTGCCAAATCTCTTGCCTCAAAGGTATCAACTTTTTCATCCAATGCCATCAACATATTTGTTAACTTATCAACGCTACGAACATATTCTAAATGGCTAGGTTTCTTGATTTGACACCCTGCTAAAAACAGAGAAGTCAAAAAGAGATTAATGAAAATAGATCGAAGATAAATACTCATATCCAGCCATAAGAGCTACAAAACTAAGCCCCAAGTAAATCCATAAATATTTCAGATTTTTTGCAACCAGCATACCACCCACCAATCCAGCAATTAATCCACCAACATGTGCCGACATATCAATAGAGGGGAAAACCAAACCAATACCAAGGTTAAGCAATAAAATAACCCCAAAGTTTTTCATAAAATGGATAAACTGTGCTCTCATGGTTTGGCGATGAATCCAAGCAAAACCAGCCAATGCACCAAAGATACCAAAAATTGCACCACTCGCTCCCACAGCCCAACCTTCAGTATGTATAAACATCGAAGCAAAACTACCAAAAAGTCCTGAAACGAAGTAGATACCTAAGTAAGAGAGTTTGGAAAAAAGCTTTTCAACCATTGTTCCAACCATATAAAGGGACAACATATTCATAACAATGTGCATCATATCGGCATGAAGAAAAAGGGAGGTAAAAAGTCTATAAGTCTCCCCTTTAAATATCACCCAATAGCCATTTAAAGCACCATATTGGTAAAAAGGTTCAGCCCACTGAACCATAAGTTGAGGGATTAAAAATACAATAATATTGATAGCTATCAGTGTAAAGGTAATAGGATATTGTTTAAAATTTTCGATGTTCACTCCTTAGTTTAACTCTTACTATCATACCCAAAAGCCCATAAACAATTCTACAAAAAATAAGAAAGCAACCAAAAATAACACGTAGAGTAGCCGTTTATAAAAAATTGCCATAATAGAAAGTATTAAATATGCAATACCATACCAAAGATTAATAAGAAGATAAGATTCACCACTTTTTATACTAAAAAGTGTTAACAATAAACCATCAGATAGCCCTCCCATTCCAAGCAGATGTAAACCCATACTTAGGGGATAAAATATTCCAAAAATCATAGATAAAAATGGTGATAAAAGTTGCAATGGACTCACCAAAGGAAAGATTAGATGAACAATGGGTAACATCAGTATAAAAATCCCAAAAGAGATAATAAGCGTCATCAAATATTTGTTCAGATGGGAAAAATATTGTAAAAGGAGAAAAATATAAAAAACACCTATCACTGAAAACCAAAAAGCTAAAGAGAGCAACATTTTAGGGAAAATCACCAACAAAAGTAAAACAATGGTGATTAAAAAAGTAAAAGAGATGAGTTCTATCCCCCATACTAAAAGTAACCATCCCACAAACATCATCATATAGGAACGAATCAACGAAGGTGGGGCATCGACAAACCAAACGTACCATGCTAAAATCACCAAAACCATAAAGCCCACATCAAATAAATCAAATCTATACGGGAAATAACGTTGTTGAAAAAAACGATAAAAAGGGCGAAGAAGAAAAAAAAGCAATGTAGAAAGTATCGCTAAATGAAAACCACTCAAAGCGATAAGATGACTCACCCCCAAAGATGCAACCTGTGTACGTAAACTTTTTTCCAAAGGTGTGGCAAAAAATATCGCTTTATAAAAATTAGAAATCATCCTGTTTTCATGCTGTTTCTCTACCCTAAGCAACAATTTATTTTTCATGCTTTCTCTCGGTTCTAACAAGGAATTGATGTGGGAATAAATAAAAGAAGTCCCCAAATACTCAGAAAAACGCATCTCTTTTTGAGGGTAAAGTTTTAAACGTATCTGAGAGGGTATCTCTTTCGCACGAATTTTTGTCCGAGAGAAAAAGTTTATATCTAAAATAGGACTATAGAGTTTAAGTATGGTGTGATATTCGTCATCATTCCACTTCTCATAGGCTTGAATAACATTTACTTCGGTAAAGAAAAAAGGTTTATTTTTAAACGCTTCATACTCTCCATGTAAAATAAAAAGTCGAAGAGCTAAAAGTGTTAAAAGAAACAACATGCTCAACCAAAACGCTTTTAAAGTCAAAAAGAGTTTTGGTTTTTCTAACATATCACACTTCTATATCATTGGTAAATCAATATTTCCCATATCACGGGTATCCATGTTTCCATCTTCTTCATATATCACCTCAAACGGAACATCCCCTCCCCCTTTATGAGCATCGACAAAACGGGTAAATCGCTTTTGAAACAGTAAGTTAACCGTTCCTGTAGGTCCATTTCTATGTTTACCAATTATCAGCTCCGTCTCCTCTTCAGGTTTATTTTGAAAGACATTCTCATACTCTTTCCCCTCAGCCTTGGCTTTCATCTCTTTCTCTTTTTCAGCAGCCTCACGATACACATCATCACGATAAACGAACATTACAATATCTGCATCTTGCTCAATAGAATTATGCACAATAATATCATTCGCAACAAAATTATGAACACTATCCACAGTTAAATCATATGTTTTCTCTTTTTTATACTCTCCTATAGAGACTATCTCATCCCAATATATAGAACCATCTCCTAAAAGATGAGCCACTAAAATCAATTCATTATCAGAAAGCTTATCTTTAGAACTTTCTATCGCTACTTTTTCAGGAGTAGCAATCTTATCTCCTACACTTAAACCATCAAGCCTAACCCAACCATCAATTCTATAAAATTTATGGTTTGCTGTGGCTCTTATGGTTTTACCCGATTTTAAGGTAAGCTTATAGGTCATTTTTTCACCTGAAAAGAAAGCATTGGTAATGGTAAAGTTATCTATTTTTAAATCTTTACTCATAGATTTTGTTTTCATGGGAATCAAATCTTTATTTTCAGCCAATTCATCAATTCGATATCGTTTTCCACTTTTAGCATCAACAATAATTGAATCTCCTGATAAACACCCCGACTCACGTAAATCCGAAAGCATCGGTCGTTTGTTGTCACGACTCTCAACCCCACGATTTAGCTGTGAAAGTGCAATAATAGGAATTTCTAACTCCCTAGCCAACTGTTTAAGCCCCCTAGAAATCTCTGAAATAACCTGTTGTCTACCCTCTTTATTGTCTCCTGACATCAACTGTAAGTAGTCAATAATCGCCATAGATATCTCAGGGTGTTGCCCTTTAAGTTTACGCAACTTTGAACGAACATGATGAATGGTAGCCAAACCACCATCATCTACAAAAAGTTTTCGCTGTGCCATTTTGTCAGCACTTCGACTAAGGTTACTCCACTCATCATCGGTCAAGTCCCCTACCCGTAACTTTTGTAAAGGGATAGAGGTCTCAGTAGAAAGTAAACGAAGCATCAACTGTTCAGCTGGCATTTCCAGTGAGAAAAAAGCTATCCCCTCACCACGCTCTATCGCTTTTTGGGTCATGTTTAGAACCAGTGATGTGTTATGTGTTACAGTCATATCTTCAAGTAAAAATAGTTTATTACCATCTATCTCAAAACCATAATAATCATCTACTTTGTCATATTCTACAACAATATTAGAATACTCATTATCTACATGAAAATGATATTTTGAAATATTTTTAAAAGATAATTTTGAAAAATTTAAATAAGCCTTATACCCTTTATAATTACTTTTAAACTTATCTGATTTTTCAATATACTCTGAGACTTCTATATTTAAAATATCTCCATTTTCAGAACGTTTAAGTGAAAGAATATGTGACTTATTAACACGATAGTCTATCCCTTTGTTTTGTCGAACCCAATACATCTCTTCTCTTCCACGAGCCAAAGATAAGACTTTTCTAGGGGTAGAATCATCACCCATTAACTCTTCACCTACTTGAATATCTTCTACATTTTTTAATTCACCTGAATACATAAGAACTTTTGTACCCTTACCCAAACATTTCCCCATAGCAGGTCTCGCAGCGATAATAATCAAATCACCCTTACCAAACCCCTGTGTATGGTCATTTAAATTTTGAAAACCTGTATCGACACCCAATAATTTAGAATTACCCAATGCTTTTAAACGATTTATCTCTTCTATCATCGCAAGGGTTATCTCTTTTGATTCCCTAAAGTCTTCATTGGTACTGTCTTGGGTAATCTCATAAAGCTTTTTCTCAACCAAATCCATCACCTCTTCGGTTGGGAGGTCATCTTCTATGGTTACTTTTTTAATTGTCGTCGCCAATGTTGCTAAGGCACGTTTTATAGAGCGTGATTTTATCTCATCTAAATAAGCATCGGTATTTGAAATTGCATTAGCTGAAAGAACATCGAGCAACGCAACCTCATCATAATTACCTGTTTTAGAAAGTTTAGATTTTAAAAATTCTTCATCTATCGGCTTATCATCACGAGTAAGCTCTTCCATCGCTGTGTACATGTGCTGATGAAAAGGCAAATAAAAATCTTGACTTTTTAACTTTGAAGCGATCTCTTCAAATATTTGAGGGTCAAAGATAATGGCTGAAAGGACAGCCCTTTCAATGTTTAAGTTGTACATGTTTTCGCTCAAGAAAACCCCTTAACCTTGCTTCGCAGCGAAAGCTTCAACTTCGGCTACAAACCTCTCTACCAATTCAGATTCAGGAAGTTTTGCAACCACCTCACCTTGAACCATAACAAGTCCTGAACCCTTCCCAAAAGCTATTGCCACATCTGAATGTTTTGCCTCTCCAATGGCATTGACAACACACCCCATAACAGAAACATCC